>Ga0075019_10000095_pt1 | contig 49053 bp, 43 predicted proteins | sample ColStrG_CSR_2013_FD_71473 | JGI IMG/M metagenome (GOLD analysis project Ga0075019, IMG submission 71473) | Freshwater sediment microbial communities in response to fracking from Pennsylvania, USA - Cold Stream Run_MetaG_CSR_2013 | ecosystem: Environmental > Aquatic > Freshwater > Creek >...
GGTGTTCCTGATTGGCGGCAACGGCAGCGGGAAATCGACGCTGGCGATGCTCCTGACCGGGCTTTATCAGCCTCAGTCCGGCACGCTGTTGCTGGATGGCAAGCCGATAACGGCTGACGAGCTTGATCGGTGGCGCAGTCAGTTCTCGGCGGTCTTTACCGACTTACATCTGTTTGACCGGTTAATCGGGCGGGAAGGCGTAGCGGCCAATCCGGCGCTGGTTCAGCAGTGGCTGGAGAGGCTGAAGATGCAGGATAAGCTGAAGATTGAAGGCAATAAGGTGTTGAATCTGCGGCTTTCTAAAGGGCAGAGTAAGCGACTGGCCCTGCTGCTGGCGGTGGCAGAAGAGCGCGATGTGCTGTTACTGGATGAGTGGGCGGCGGATCAGGATCCCCACTTTCGACGTATCTTCTATCGTGAGCTGCTGCCGTGGTTACAGCAGGCGGGCAAAACGGTGTTTGCTATCAGCCATGACGATCACTACTTCATTCATGCCGATCGGCTGCTGGAGATGCGTGAAGGTCAGTTAACGGAGCTGACCGGCAATGAGCGCGATCTTGCCACGCTCGACTCGGTAAAACGCACCGACACCGGGCTTTAGTGGTAGCTGGCAAAACTTAGCAGAAAAGCGCCCCGGCGTGCTTCGTGTCAGACAGGTTACTTTAGCGAACAACAGAAACCCCGGTTTCTGCCATCCTGACACTTTTTTTCGTCTGTGTTTACCACCCGGCTAGACTGCGAGGTTTTATAGCGTCGTGTTTAGCCGGTTTTTTAAAGCCGATGCGTGACCTGGGTGATTACCTGGTTTTCATGCCATAGAAAGGTTGCCTGCAACAATGTCCCCGCCGTAAAACATCCGCTGAAGTGCTGAGTGAGACGCAGCGTAGCGCGCTGCTGCGTTAAATCTACCGACACCAGTGCAGCGTCCAGAAAGTCCATCGGTTGATACACCTGTGGCCACAGTGCTTTGTAAATGCTCTCTTTGAGAGAGAAGAGCAGGGTAGCGGCAGCGCTGAAGGAGATGGGCAGTGTTCGTAACAATTGCTGTTCCTGCTCGTTCATCAGCAGTTCTGCCGTATCCTGCGCCGTCTTCTCCAACATGAACTGTTCGACATCTATCCCGATAGCGCAGGGCTGTCGGGTAGCCGCCACCACAACGACCCCTGCACTGTGTGACAGTGATGCCTGAATGCCAGCAGGCCAGCAGGGGGAACGATCGGGTGCATTGCTCAGAATGAAATCAGCAATGCCCAGTTCTGCCATTACTGACCGGACCAGAAATCGGCTGGCGAGGTATTCGGCACGCCGCTTAATGACAGCCTGCTGCAGTCGGGCAGGCAGCGGAATACCCCATTCGACAGCCAGCGCGTCATGATACTTTTGTGGGGCAAAGTGGCTCACCGCCAGCAAAGGATCGCTGTGGTTAAGGTGACGGGAAAGAATAAAGCCGCCTGCAACAGGCGGCAGCGGCAGGTCGGGATAGCGCATGCGTAACCATGATAAAAAGCCAAAAAGTCATTTAATCAGGCGTGGTAGGTGAGGGCAAGCAGCCCGCAGTAATCAGTCATTAGGGGGAATGACAAAGCTCTTCAAAGAAACAACGAAATGGTGGTGACCCCTGCTGATACGTGCACCCCGGTCGCACCAGTGGCTCGCCAGACGAAAGAAATCGTCGCTACCAATGTCATACGCCAGTTCCACTTTGCTAATGCCTGAATGCAGTAACGCTTCTGCATCTTTCAGGCTTTTCGCTTTGATCGCCATAAAAATTATCCGTCAATTTCTGGAAAGTTCAGGATAGGCATGTTCTGTGACACTTTTGTTTCGGTTTGATGAAAATGCGCTTCCTGTGACGGGTTTTGTGAGGCGGATCAGATTCTGGTGCCAGCGTTAACCCGCTGATGGTCAGAGGAATGTTAACGGATGGACGGGATTAATTTGAATGTTAAGCGCTGGGAAAAGCTGACGTAGAAAGGCCGCGTCAGACGCGGCCCTGTGGGTTATTTCTGTTCTGGCGGGGAAGGTTGCTTATCGCCGGACTCGGGTGCTTCGGCTGGATCGTCTTTATCAATATATTTCATGAACTCTCCTCTTGTTACCTACACGTAAGTCAGTATAGATGGGATTCTGAGGCGCGCGAGGAGGGTTAACTGATCGGGAGCCGATCATAACGATTATAACAAGTGCCGCCCGCACCCCACGCTGAATTATCTGACACCATCTGAATTTGCAGCGGGCTGGAGAAAGGGTAATTCAGAGAATGAAGGATCCGACATGACTAACTGACGGTTGTATCTGATACTGGGGGCAGGTCAATAGAGCCAATATGTGGGAACACATATTGACTCATTGAACGCCAGATATCGTTAAGAGTGTGAGTTGTTAATCCGGCTGCCTCTTTGGTCTTAAACCACTCAGCTGCAACTTTTTCAAACGTACTTTCACTCACACTCTTCTGACGAAGTTGCTCTGCCTTTTTGTGCTCTTGAGGGTCAACGTCTTTGCTGAGAAGCGCGCGGGCTGATTCACGATTTTGGCGGGCTTCGGAAAGCGAAACGGAAGGGTATGAACCAAAGTTGATCATGGCCCGTTTACGAGTGAAGGGTTTGTAATAATGAAACCGCCAGAGTTTTGAGCCTCCGGGAGTGACCTGCAGTTCCAGACCGTCCCCGTCATAAAGAACCAGTGCTCGTCCAGCAGCTTTGGCGTTCTTCACTTCGGTATTGTTTAAAGGCTTTGTCTGTCTTGCCCTGAGCAGTCTCCATTCTGTTCCTCGGAAGGCTTAGGCATATCAAAAGGCAGTCTTAAAAACGTATGCCCATGAGTATGCCTAAATCAGGTGGATTCCACTGTATCAATCAGGATTTCACTAGACAACAGAAAAACAGCAGGTTTCAACAACCTACTGTTTAAACTGTTTTTTATGGTTCTCTCTGGACTTCACCAGACAAAACGTTGGGAGAATTTGGTCGGCACGAGAGGATTTGAACCTCCGACCCCGGACACCCCATGACCGTGCGCTACCAGGCTGCGCTACGTGCCGAACACTGGAGGATTAGTCTACTGGTTATCGTCATAAATGCAATATATCCGCCAGCTATTTGCCTGATAATTAATCAGTTAGCGATAAATCGCTTCTCCTCAGTTAATACCTGCAACAACAGCGCCAGTTCCGGCTTATGATCCTTCAGCGCGTTGCCATGCGAATCGTAAGCGCGATAGCTACCGTTGTTATTAAGTACCAGTGTCATCTGCGGGGTGGTAATCACCAGTTTATTCTCTTCGCTGCTGGCAACCCAGTCATGGCGACGACTTGCCGCAAACAGATCTTCACCCTGGGAATAGTTCACCGGATTGGTCCGGACATGCAGCAATCGCTGCATCAGCGTCGCCATTACATCCTGATGATCAGAAAGACGATCAACGGTCTGAGCGGGTGTATCAGGCCAGTGAATCACTAACGGTACCTGCAACGTCTGGCGGTTTCCCGCGCTGTCCGGATTGCCATCCAATGCCAGACCACGCTGCGCGGTAATCACTACTACCGTGTTCTTTAGCAAATCACGTGCCTGAAGGCTACTCAGCACCGCGTGGATCTGCTCATCAACGGCGGGAGCCTGGCGCAGATAGCTACGCTGACGGGCTTTTGCACTCTCGCCGGTGACGTCAGGGCCATTCAGCGCGATCCATGAGAACCACGGTGCCTGTGAACCGTCCTGTTTCTCCAGCCAGCCCTGCCATTGTGCCACAGTGCTGGCGTTGGGCTGGTTAGTCGTTGCGGGTAGTGAATAATCAGTCAGCAATGCCTGTCGGTAGAGCGGAGGATTAAAACCTTCCGAGGAGAAGAGGCCAAACTGATAACCCTGAGCGCTAAGCGCGCCCAGCAGGGTCGATGGCGTGCGGGACGCCAGAATACCGTTCATATAGCTGGAGGAGATACCATAGAACAGGCCAAATAATCCTTTCTCCGGGGTATCACCCGCGCTGAAGTGCTGGGTAAAACGCACGTTCTCGCTGGCGAACTGATTGAGTTCCGGCAGCGCTTTGTCCAGCGTGGCGTTGTTCAGACCATCGACAGTCAGCACCAGTAGGTTGTTACGCGTGCCGGCATCACGGAAAGTAATCTCGCTCAGCGGATATTCTACCGCCAGCGCTTCCGGATCACCCTGCTGAACCAGCCGACGCTGATATTCCTGCGCATCCAGTAAACCATGACGCTCAAGGAAGCGTCGGGCGGTCATCGGGTAGGAGAGCGGCAGGTTGGCACGCTGCATGGTAATGGGGCGATAGAAGTTGGCATCCGCCCATATATACATCAGGTGGCTGGCAAAGAAGGCGCTGAAAAACAGAGCGGCGACAGGCTTACCAAATGAACGGCGATTCAGGCTGCGCAGCTTCTGCCAGCTCCAGGTCGCAAACAGCATCTCGACAAGAAAAATCAGCGGTACGCTGATAAACATCAGCTGCCAGTCGCGCGCCATCTCGCTCTGATCAGGGTTTATGACCAGCTCCCATACGACTGGATTCAGGTGCAGGTGAAAGCGGCTGAAGACCGCACTGTCAACCATCACCAGCGTCAGCCCGGACGTCGCAATCACCGCGGATAACACCCGCATCAGCCGTTGCGACATCACCACAAAGGTGAGCGGGAAAATAATCAACAGATAGGTGGCGAAAACGATAAAACTGAAGTGGCCAACCCAGCTGGTATAGGCGTAAACGCGCCCCGCCAGTGAAGAAGGCCAGTCGGCGACCAACAGGTAGCGACTGCCTAGAATCAGTGCGAATAAGATGTTAAACAGAGCAAACCAGTGCCCCCAACTGATCATCTGGGAGACTTTTTCGCGGTAGCGCTGCCGGTTGGTTACCATATTATGAAGTCAAATCAGCCAATTAATGGGCGTTATCGTCACGCACTGACGCCTGAAGGGCATCGGCGAAAGACTGTGCCAGTGAATGGCGTTGCGCCGGGGCAACATCGCTGTTAATTAAGTTGGTCACCATATTTCCCAGAACCATCAGGGAGAGATCGGTGGGGGCTTTGTCCTTGTGCAGGATTTGGGCCATTTCCGCGAGGAGTTGTTCCACGCGTTCGTCACTGTAACGGGATGATTGTGCCATATCGTCGTCTAAGCTCATTTCAAAAGGCGATATATTACCGGAACAACGCACTTTTTACCGCAATTTTATCGAAAGCAGCGCGTTCGCTTTATGCATGGAGTTGAAAGCCGATGCCGGCAGTGTTTGAATACGCGCCTGTGCTAAAAGGAGAGTCTACCATGAGTCTGGATATCGACCAGATTGCCCTGCATCAGTTAATTAAACGCGATGAAAACCAGCTTGAACTGGCGCTGCGTGATTCACTGCTGCCTGCCACCAACACGGTCAACGCGATGGTGGAGGAGTTACACCGGGTTTACAGTGCAAAAAGCAAAGCCTATGGCCTGTTCAATGCAGAGAGTGAACTGGCAGAAGCGCTGCGTAATTGTCGTAAGGGCAACGATGATTTTCTCGCTTTTAGCCGTGCCGCGACCGGCCGTCTGCGCGACGAGCTTGCAAAATATCCCTTTGCTGAAGGCGGCGTGGTGCTGTTTATTCACTACCGCTATCTGGCGGTGGAATATCTGCTGATTGCGGTGTTGAACAGTCAGTCCAGCATGCGTGTCAACGAGCAGATGGATATCAGCAGCACCCACTATCTCGACATCAATCATGCCGACATCGTGGCACGCATCGATTTAACCGAGTGGGAAACCAATCCGGAATCGACCCGTTACCTGACCTTCCTGCGCGGCCGCGTCGGCCGTAAAGTGGCTGATTTCTTTATGGACTTCCTCGGTGCCGAAGTGGGATTAGACACCAAGGCGCAGAACCGCGGTTTGTTGCAGGCCGTGGATGACTACTGCAACGAATCGGAACTGGATAAGCAGGAGCGGCAGAACTATCGCCAGCAGGTTTACAGCTACTGCAACGAGCAGTTGCAGTCGGGCGAGGAGATTGCGCTGGAAGATCTGTCGAGCGAACTGCCACCGCTGGGCGAAAAAACCTTTCAGGCTTTTACCCAGGAACAGGGTTACGAGCTGGAAGAGAGCTTCCCTGCCGATCGCAGCACGCTGCGCCAGCTGACGAAGTTTGCGGGAAGCGGCGGGGGACTGACCCTGAACTTCGATGCGATGCTGCTGGGCGAACGCATTTTCTGGGATCCGGCAACGGACACCCTGACGATTAAGGGCACACCACCCAATCTGCGCGATCAACTTCAGCGCCGTACCAGCAGCAAATAAAAAGCCGGGGCTTAGCCCGGCTTGTACTGCGTTTTGCAATGTTCTTCGCGTGGCAGCGGCAAAATAAAAGGGCCGGTTTCTCAACCGGCCCTTCTACATTTCAACGTAATCCGCGATTAAGCGCGAACGAAGTCGATGTGAAACAGTTTTGGCTTGAACGGGTGACGCTGAACAGCCTGTACTTTCACTTTGGTTTCTTTACCGTCAACTGACAGGGTCAGCACTTCGTCGTAGAAACCTGGCTTAGCTTGCAGGTTCATTACGGAGTCGTGATCCAGGTCGATGGCAACAGCCGCTTCAGAACCACCGTAGATGATGGCCGGAAAACGGTTTGCTGTACGCAGGCGGCGGCTCGCACCCTTACCCTGCTCTTTACGTTCTACTGCATTGATAGTGAGCATTAATATATCTCTTTGTTTAATTCCTGCTACAGGCGACCCAGTAACAGGCTGGTTATTCAATACCGCTGATGCACATGCAAAAGCGGGCGGCAGTATAGCCGTTATGCCTGGTGGTAGCAAACGATATACCCGCCAGCAAGGTTCCTGCATCCGGTTAGCCACACCCGAGGCAGCGGATTAGCGCAGCTCATTGGCGCGGCGATAGCGGCCCTGATAATCGAACATTTTTTCGCGAATCTGCCAGAACTGGCCTTTGGCCCGTGCCACGACAAAGTCGGGATGGCGCAGCAGCGGGTGCAGCGCCACTATGTCAGCGGCGGTCTGCCAGCCCAGCGGCACGCCGGGCGCGCGCTGATGCGGTCGCATAAAGAGCTGTTCAAATGCTTTGCGCTGGGCCGGTGTCTGCAAACGAAACCGTTCGCTGACGCTGGTGCCTTCCTCGTCGTAATAGGTCGCCTTTAGCCATTCGCCTTTGGCGTCACGGCCCTGTTCCAGGGTCATGCCGCCACAGCGCAGCACCCGCGCATCTTTAAGTTTCAGCGCCGCTTTAAGCATATCGTCCGGATCGACCAGAATTTTGTCGCACTGGTGACAGCGTCGGGCGGCAATATCATTTTCTGCGCCGCAGTCGGGGCAGCATTTAAAGCGGAAGCGGAAGTCACACTGTTCGCGCTCGCCCTCATCATCTTCCAGCACGCCCTGACAGCGTCGGCCAAAATGTTCAATAACCATGCCATCTTCGGTCGCCTTGCCCCAGAAGGTATTGGCGAAACCGCAGGCGGGACAGAAAACCTGTACCGGCTGATTGTCGCTGGATCCTTTAGGTGCGCCGACTTCGGGCGTAAAGAGGTCGTGCGGATTACCGGCGTAATCGAGAATCAGACAGTCGGTTTTGCCGGGCGAGAGCCGCAGGCCGCGTCCGACGATTTGCTGGTAGAGGCTGACTGACTCGGTCGGGCGCAGTATTGCAATCAGATCAACGTGCGGGGCATCAAAGCCGGTGGTCAGCACCGCCACATTAACCAGAAATTTCAGCTGCTGAGCCTTAAACGCCAGAATCAGCGCATCGCGCGCTCTGGCAGGGGTCTCGGCTGACACCAGCGCACTGTTAGCGGGCAGCAGCTGCAGAATTTCACGCGCATGCTCCACTGTTGAGGCAAATATCATCACCCCTAGTCTATCGTCAGCGAACTCGACAATCTGACGGATAATGTGGGGTGTCACGCGCTGCTGCTGTTTCAGTTCACGGTTAAGATCGGCTTCACTGAACAGGCCGTTAGACTGCGCCGTCAGGCGGCTGAAATCATACTGCACTACCGGCATATCCAGTCGCTCCGGCGGCACCAGAAATTGATGTTTGATCATGTAGCGCAGCGGCAGTTCATAGATACAGTCGCGAAACAGCGATTTTTCGTCGCCTCGCACCATGCCGTGATAGTGGAACTGATAAATCCAGCCTTTGCCCAGTCGGAACGGTGTGGCGGTCAGGCCCAGTAAACGTAGCTGAGGATTATGCTGGCGCAGATGATGAAAGATCTGCTGATACTGACTCTCTTTATCCTCACCGATACGGTGGCACTCATCAACAATCACCAGTGAAAAGGCGCTGTCGAACTGGTCGAGGTTGCGCGCCACTGACTGCACGCTGCCAAACACCACTTTGCGCTGACTCTGTTTACGCTGAAGTCCGGCGGCAAAGATATCCGCCTCCAGTCCGTAAGCCTGATATTTACTGTGGTTCTGCGCCACCAGCTCTTTGACGTGTGCCAGCACCAGCACCCGGCCACGCGCCAGCCGTGCTAGTTCGGCAATCACCAGGCTCTTTCCGGCACCGGTCGGCAGCACAATCACCGCAGGCTCTTGATGACGACGGAAATGCGCAACGGTGGCATTCACCGCATCCTGTTGATAGGGGCGTAAAGTAAAAGACATGTTGCTCACTTTTGCAAAACTGGCGGTAATTATGCCATGAAAGTGCGGTAAACGCGCTGTCAGGCTGGCGCGGATCACGTTATACTTCCCGCACTTTTTCAACGGTTAACGAAACCGTTTCAGTTTCCCTCCGCAGTAACAGGCAAAACGAATTCATGCGACTCGACAAATTCATCTCTCAGCAACTGGAAATCAGCCGCGCCATCGCCCATCGCGAGATCCGAGGCCAGCGTGTCACCGTTAACGGGGAGGTCGTACGCGACACCGCGTTTAAACTGCTGCCCGACCACGAAGTCGTCTATGACGGCAACGTACTGCAGATGCTGACCGGTCCACGCTACTTTATGCTGAACAAACCGCAGGGTTACGTCTGCTCAACCGACGATCCCGATCATCCCACCATCATCTATTTCATCGAAGAGCCGATGTCATTCAAACTGCACGCGGCGGGGCGTCTTGATATCGACACTACCGGGCTGGTTCTGCTGACCGATGATGGCCAGTGGTCACACCGCATTACCTCGCCACGTCATCACTGCGAGAAAACCTATCGTGTCACCCTGGAATCGCCGGTGAGTGACGATACGGCCGCGCAGTTTACCGCCGGCGTGCAGTTGCACAACGAGAAGAGCCTGACTAAACCGGCACAGCTAGAGGTGATCACGCCTACAGACGTCCGGCTGACGCTGAGTGAAGGCCGTTATCACCAGGTAAAACGGATGTTTGCGGCAGTAGGCAATCGGGTCATTGAACTGCATCGTGAGCGTATCGGTGACATCGTGCTGGACGCCGATCTGGAACCGGGCGAATATCGGGCGCTGACGGAAGAAGAGATCGCCAGTATCGGTCTGCCAAAAGAGCTGCAGACAAAATAACCGGGCGGGCCAGTCGGCCCGCGTCACCATGACACGGGCAGGAGAAGGTGTGCGTAAGGAAAAGAATTCGCCAACAGGACTGGTGGTCATCCTTGGTCTGTTAGCCATGCTGATGCCGTTGTCGATCGACATGTATCTGCCTGCCATGCCGCAGATTGCGCGTGAGTTCGGCGTTTCAGCCGGTAGCGTGCAGATGTCGCTTAACTTGTACATTCTTGGTTTCGCGATTGGTCAGCTTATCTATGGGCCGCTGGCAGATAGCTATGGGCGTAAACCGGTGATTGCGCTCGGCACCCTGATCTTTGCCTGCGCTGCCGCGGCCTGTGCGCTGTCGCAGACCATTGATCAACTGATTACAATGCGCTTTCTGCATGGGCTTTCGGCTGCCGCAGCCAGTGTGGTGATCAACGCGTTAATGCGTGATAGTTACTCGAAAGAGGACTTCTCCCGCATGATGTCCTTTGTGATGCTGATTACCACCATTGCGCCGCTGCTGGCGCCGATCATCGGTGGCTGGCTGCTGGTGCTCTGGAGCTGGCACGCGATCTTCTGGTCACTTTCGGGTGCGGCCTTAGTCACCACGTTGCTGGTGACCACGCAGATCCGTGAAACTCTCAAGCCGGAGCAGCGACAGCGATTTAATCTGCGTACCACGCTGGGCAATTTCGTGACGCTGTTTCGCCATAAACGCGCGTTCAGTTACATGCTGTCAAGCGGCTTCTCCTTTGCCGGACTGTTCACTTTTCTCAATGCAGGCCCCTTTGTTTACATTGAGCTGAATCACGTGTCACCGCAAAATTTTGGCTACTACTTTGGTCTCAACGTGGTGTTTTTGTTTGTGCTGACGCTAATTAACAGCCGGGCAGTGCGCCGCTTTGGCCCGGTGACGATGTTCCGGCTGGGACTGCTGATACAGTTCTGTATGGGGATCTGGCTGCTGCTGGTCAGCGCCTTCAGCCTCGGCTTTTTGCCGCTGGTCATGGGCATCGCGCTCTTTATCGGCTGCGTGTCGATGGTTTCATCAAATGCGATGGCGGTGATTCTGGATGAGTTTCCGCATATGGCGGGTACGGCATCGTCGCTGGCGGGCACGCTGCGTTTTGGCGTTGGTGCTTTTGTGGGGGCGCTGCTGTCGCTGGTAAGTTTTAACAGCGCCTGGCCGATGGTCGGTACTATCGCGCTCTGCGCAACAATCTCTCTACTGCTCTTCTTCTTCGCTTCACGTTCCCGCACTGCGTCCCGTTAAACGGTCGCAGGGGTTTTCCTGTCGTTGCCCCCGTAATGCACATCTTGCCGAATTTGTTTCGTTAATGTTAAGGTTCTTAGTTAAAAAAGTAATCATGTTGCGTCTAAAATGATTGTTAATGGAGTGTGAACGCGGTACATAATAGGCTGAAGTGCGATGTAAGTCGCAAAATGCACTTCTGCAATCCGCACGGACGGGCTATCAACAGCAGTCCGGACTCAGCGGTCATCAACCCGCTTTCAGTTGGGCAGGTCGGTGTTGCGACATAAACTCATCGGGGAGAGTAAACTATGCTGCAACTTTCAATTGTGCACCGTCTTCCGCAGCGTTTTCGCTGGGCCAGCGATCACCACAGTGCCATCGAATGCGATGACAATACGCTGGATGACCAAGAGTTCGTGGCGTTGCGACTCATCAGCCATGATGGCATTCCGGCGTGGGAAATCTTGCAGCAGCTAAAAGAGGTCCTGGCGGATATTCAGGTTGATTGCAAAGTTGCCGAGTGTGAAGGGCAGCCCTGCCTGTTCATTCAGCGTCGTGATGAAAGCGCCACCAATTGCTGCCTGAAAAACCAGGGTGTGGCGATTGCCGAGACCTTTATTGCACGTTAAGTTGCGCCGACTGAAGAAGTTCGCGGGTATAAGCTGTCGCGGGTGAAGCAAACACCCTTTCACACTCTCCCTGTTCCACCACTTCTCCCTGACGCAGCACAATAAGCTGGTGGCACAGGGCGCGAACCACATCCAGATCGTGACTGATAAACAGATAACTGAGCTGTCGCTGCTGCTGCAAGCGGCGTAACAGCGCCAGAATCTGCTTCTGCACCGTACGATCCAGCGATGAGGTCGGTTCATCCAGCACCAGTAACTCCGGCTCCATAATCAGTGCCCGCGCGATAGCAATACGCTGTCGCTGACCGCCCGAAAATTCGGCCGGATAACGATGGCGGCTTTCCGCTTCAAGCCCTACCTCCGTCATTACTGCGATGACCTGCGTCTCCTGCTGCGCAGTGCTGAGACCGGGCTGATGCACCGCCAGCCCCTCAGCAATAATCTGCTGCACCGTCATACGCGGATTCAGTGAAGAGTTGGGATCCTGAAACACTACCTGAATGCGCTGACGCAGCGGCAGCAGTTGCCGGCGCGACAGTTGATGCAGCGGCTGGCCGTCAAACCAGACCTCCCCGCGCGAGGCAATCAGCCGCAAAAGCGCCAGCCCGGTGGTGCTTTTACCTGAGCCGGACTCGCCCACCAGCCCCAGACTTTCGCCGCGCCGCAGGCTAAAGCTTAGCCCGGAGAGTAGGTGTTTCTCACCTGTCTGCCGCCGGAACAACCTGCGCTGCAGCGGAAAACTGACCTGAAGCTGAACGACCCGAAGAATGACCGGCGATTCCGCTGGCAGCGGCAGCGCTTTTCCTTCCGGCTCGGCGGCCAGCAATTGCTGGCTGTAAGGATGTTGCGGCTGATTCAGGAGGATCTGGCAGCGGTTCTGCTCCACGATGTGACCCTGGCGCATCACGCTGACGTTATCCGCCAGCTGACGCACGATATTCAGGTTATGAGTGATAAACAGCATGGCCATATTCCGCTCACGCTGCAGTTCACGAAGCAGCGTCAGGATCTGCGTTTGCACTGTCACATCCAGTGCAGTGGTCGGCTCATCGGCAATCAGCAGCTGAGGCTCGGTCAGCAGCGCCATGGCGATCATTACCCGCTGGCGTTCCCCACCTGAAAGCTGGTGGGGAAAATCATTGAGCCGGGCGGCAGGCTGTCGGATACCGACGCGATCGAGCACGCTAAGAATGTCACCGCGGGCTGCCGGACGACGCAGCCCGCGGTGCAGCGACAGCACTTCATACAGCTGCTTCTCTACGGTATGCAACGGATTAAGCGATACCATCGGCTCCTGAAAAATCATCGCGATCTGGTTGCCGCGAATAGCGCGCAGACGCTGCTCGCGGGTGCGCAGCAGATCTTCACCGTTAAAAAGAATCTCTCCACGGGGATAAACCACCGCAGCCTCATGCAGCAGTCGCATTACCGACATCGCCGTGACGCTCTTACCGGAACCCGACTCGCCCACCAGCGCCAGCGTTTCGCCTGCGTCGATGCGCAGTGAAACGTCATTCACAACCTGGCGAAGCCGTTCGCCCTGACGAAAAGCGACTGAGAGATGATTGATGGCAAGCAATGGCGTTGTCATTCAGGCTCCTTTGCCCGGATCAAAGGCGTCGCGCACCGCTTCACCGATAAAAATCAGCAGCGAAAGCAGGATCGCCAGGGTGAAAAAGCCCGCCAGGCCCAGCCAGGGTGCCTGCAGGTTATTTTTGCCCTGCAGCAGTAACTCGCCCAGCGAGGGTGAACCCAGCGGCAGTCCAAAGCCGAGGAAGTCGAGGGAGGTGAGCGTGGTAATCGATCCGCACAAAATAAATGGCAGAAAGGTCAGGGTAGCCACCATCGCGTTAGGCAGCATGTGACGCAGCATAATCCTGCCATCGCTGACCCCCAGCGCCTGCGCCGCACGAATGTAATCAAAGTTTCGGGTACGCAGAAACTCGGCCCGGACTACGCTCACCAGGCTCATCCAGCCGAAAGCCACGGTGACCAGCAACAGCCACCCGAAACCGGGCTGGATCACGCTGGAGAGGAGAATCAGCAAAAACAACGCGGGCATGCCGGACCAGACTTCAATCAGCCGCTGCCCAATCAGGTCAATCCTGCCGCCGAAATACCCCTGCACCGCGCCAACCACAATCCCGATGACGCTGGAGAGGAGCGTCAGCAGCACGCCGAACAGCAGCGAGATGCGCGTGCCATAGAGCAGCCGTGCCATCACGTCGCCGCCGTTGGCATCCGTGCCGAGCCAGTTCTGCCCGGAGGGTGGAGAGGGGAAGGACACCTCGGTGGCAAAATTGAGGGTGCTGTCGCTGAAGCGAATCGGAGCCCATAAGGCCCAGCCATTCTGCGCAATGCGCTGCCGCAACCAGGGATCCTGATAATCCGCCGCTGTCGCCAATACGCCGCCATAGTCGGTTTCGCTGTAGTCAAACAGTAGCGGCACCGTCCAGCGCTGCTGGTAATGCACCAGCAGCGGCTTGTCATTGGCGATCAGTTCGGCACATAGCGACAGCAGAAAAATGACCAGAAAGATCCACAGTGACCAGTAGCCGCGTCGGTTATGGCGAAAGCGCTGCCAGCGCTGTTGATTCAGCGGAGAGAGCGTCATGAACGGCTCCCGAAATCAATGCGCGGATCGACCAGCGTATAGGTCAGATCGCTGAGGATATTCATCAGCAAACCGATCAGCGTAAAAATATAGAGCGTGCCAAACATCACCGGATAGTCACGTTGCAGCGTCGCGTCATAGCCGAGCAGGCCGAGTCCGTTGAGCGAGAACATCACTTCAATCAGCACTGAACTGGTAAAAAACATGCTGATAAACGTGGCGGGGAAGCTGGCGATCACCAGCAGCATCGCATTGCGAAACACATGATGATAGAGAATACGGCGCTCCGGTACCCCTTTGGCACGTGCAGTCACCACATAGAGCTTGCGGATCTCATCCAGAAACGCGTTTTTCGTCAGCATGGTCAGCGTGGCGAAGCCGCCGATAACTGTCGCCAGCACCGGCAGGGCAATATGCCAGAAGTAGTCCAGCACTTTGCCATACCAGGGCAATGTGTCGTGCTGCGCAGAGGTGAGCCCGCGCAGCGGAAACCAGTCCAGATAGCTGCCACCGGCAAACAGCACGATTAGCATGATGCCAAACAGAAAAGCCGGTATGGAGTAGCCAATAATTATAAAGGCGCTGCTCCAGACATCAAAGGCGCTGCCATTGCGCACCGCTTTGCGGATCCCCAGCGGAATCGACACCAGATAGATGATCAGCGTGCTCCATAATCCCAGGCTGATTGAGACCGGCAGGCTCTCTTTGATTAGCCCAATCACCGAGGCACTGCGAAACAGGCTGTCGCCAAAATCCAGACGCAGGTAATTCCACAGCATCTCGCCGTAGCGCTGCCAGAGAGGTTTATCGAAACCGTAACGCTTTTTAATCTCAGCAATCACTTCAGGATCCAGCCCGCGCGCGCCCCGGTACTGATTATCGGCCGGATTGAGATGACTGAAGCTGGCGCGTAAACTGGCGCTCTCCGCGCCGCTGCCGGGCAGACCGGTTGTTTGACCAAACTGAATGTTAGCCAGCGCCTGATCAACGGGTCCGCCGGGTGCGATTTGCACGATAAAAAAGTTAAGCGTGATGATCGCCCACAAAGTTGGGATGATCAGCAGCAATCTGCGCAGAAAGTAAGCGGCCAACGGTCATCTCCTTAGCGTTTGCTGGCCGGCAGGCGTCCGGCTTTGTTTGTGTCGTACCACCAGTTTTCCAGCCCGACGCTGTAGAGGGGTTTGCGGGCAGGGTGAGAAAACTTATTCCAGTACGCCAGCCGCTGTTCTGCGTTGTACCACATCGGAATCATATACGCATTCCACAGCAGCACCCGATCCAGCGCCTGAGCCAGTGGCCGCAGCGCGGTGGGATCACCCTGATGCGCCACAATCTGTTTCACGAAGTCATCAACCAGAGGATCTTTGACCCGCGCGGTGTTCCAGGATGAGGCGATATAGTCCGACTGCCACATAACCTGAAGACTGGAAGTCGGGATCGGCATCGCCCCATAGACTGTGGCAATCATGTCATAGTCGCCTTCACGCCAGCGCCGCAGATATTGCGAACTGTCGATCTGCCGCAGGTTCAGCATAATGCCGAGCCGCGAAAGGTTGTGCTGCAACGGTAACGCCCACTCGGTGTGGGTACCCGCGCGCAACAGTAGCTCGACGGTGAACGGCTGACCGGTTTTATCATTGACCAGACGGCGATTTTTAATCTGCCAGCCCGCCTGTTTCAGCAGGTCAAACGCTTTTAATAGGCTGGCACGGTCATAGCCGCTGCCATTAGTCGTGGGCGGCAGGTAAGGCTGGCTAAATAGTTCAGGCGGCAGGTGTGCGCGCCAGGGCTTCAGCAGGGCCAGCTGCTGGGTATCCGGCAGACCGCTGGCAGCATACTCCGTGTTCTGGAAATAGCTGCTGGCGCGCTGCCAGGCACCGTAATAGAGCGCTTTGTTCATCCACTTAAAATCGAACATCAGTGAGAAAGCCTGACGTACGCGGCGATCGTTGAACAGTGGTTTTTCATTGTTGAACGCCAGCCAGCGGGTATCAATAGCGGCATCGTTGGGTGTGGCCTCTTTAACGATGCTGCCATTGTCAAAATTGCGGCCGCGATACTGGGTGGCCCATTGCTTTGCCGATGTTTCATCACGCCAGTCGTAGGCGCCCGCTTTAAAGGCTTCAAATGCCACATTATCATCCAGATAATAGTCATAGCGCATGCGATCAAAATTAAAGCGTCCGCGATTCACGGGCAGGTCAGCGGCCCAGTAGTCTTTTACCCGGCTGAACTCAATAAACTGGCCCAGCTTCCAGCGGGTGATGCGATAAGGCCCACTGGAGAGCGGTGGCGCGCTTAATGGCTCATTAAACGTCTTATCGTGCCAGAACGACTCAGCGATAACCGGCAGCGTCAGTAAGCCAAGCAGCAGATCTTTATCCGGCTTCTGTGCATCAATGCGAACAGTGAGATCGTTGAGTGCTTTAACGGTAACGCCACGGTAAGCGACGCGGAATTGGGGCACGCCTTCGGTCATAAATTTCTGAAAGGTGAACGCCACATCGTGAGCGGTGATCGGTGTGCCGTTCTGAAAACGGGCGTGGGGATTAAGGCGAATCTCAATCCACGTAAAATCGCTGGCGTAACGTGCTGATTCAGCAATCAATGGATAATAACTGCCCGGCTCATCGTCTGAGCCGGTGTAAAGCCCATCATAAAGCGTGCCGGTGTTAATGCCCGGATTACCGCGTGAGGCGTAACGATTGAAGTTGTCGTAAGTGCCCACAACCGCCATGGTGATGCTGCCGCCTTTCGGCGCATTGGGATTGGCATAATCGTAATGGCTGAAGCCGGGCGGATATTTCGCTTCACCGGCTTGGGTGAATGCGTAGCTTTGCTTGACAGAGGCAGCCAGCAGCGGGGCGCTAAGCAGGCCCCACAGCATTAAAAGTCCAAAGCGAAACAGCATGATCTCTCCTGTCAGATGTCCGGTGCTTTCCGGGCCAGGTAGCGTCAGGCGTTATGACGCCGGAAATAGTCTATCAGCGTTTCCGGGCGCAACGGACGGCTAAAGATGTAACCCTGCAAATGTGTTACACCGCGATTAATCAGCCAGGTAGCCTGCTCAACGGTTTCTACGCCTTCGGCCACGCTCTTCAGGTTCAGTTTCTTCGCCAGCTGCAGTACGGTGTCCAGCACCGGCGAGGTCAGGGTATCGGTACCGATGCTCTGAACAAAGCCGCGATCGATTTTGAGGTAATCAAAGGCATAACGTTCCAGATAGAGTAGCGCGCTGTGACCGGTACCGAAATCGTCAATGGCAATATGGATCTGCTGCTGACGAAGCCAGTTAAACAGTTCTCCAACGTTTTCGTCGCGCACCATGGCTCGCTCGGTGATCTCAAACACATAGTTAAAGTGCCCCGCAGGCATGGCATCAAGCCAGCGAAGCACATCCTGACGGAAGCCACTGTCAGCCAGATGCAGGGGCGAAATGTTGAGACTGAGGCAGGCGCAACGGGGAATGGTATGACACAGCAGATGTGCATCACGGGAAACCAACTGAAACAGATGCCGGGTCAGGGGAATAATCAGGTTCTGCGATTCGGCATAGTGAATAAAAACATCGGGCGGGATCGGGCCTTTGGTCGGGTGTGTCCAGCGCAGCAACGCCTCCATCCCATAAGGCTGGCCATCATGGGAGGTGACCAGCGGCTGATATTCAATGTGAAATTCGCCGCGCTTCATGCCCAGAATCAGCTCTTTGCCAGGACGCTGATAAAACGACAACAGCAACCAGCAAGTTCCTGAAACCAGCAGCGACAGCAGCAGGCCACTCAGCAGGATATTCTGATAATCGCTGAACGCAAGAGTGGAACCGTACAACACAAACTTTAGCGGATATCCAGGCAGTGCCTGCTGGTGCAGCGGCGTCGGCAGGTTTTTATTCTCAACGACGCCGGGCTGCCAGCTGGTTAAGGCACTGCGCTGTGCCATCAACGCCATACCGCTGATTTCCGGGCGCCAGGATGCCAGCAGTAAATAGGGCGACAGGGTGATATTGAGCGTTGCGAAAACGCCTGACTGCAGTCTGCCGGGATTTTTAATCCACAGTGCCAGCGCCGGTTTGTCTGGCTGCAACGGCGTACCCGGCATCAGCTGCAGGTCGATATCGCGCGAAGTATTACTTTGGGGCGCAATCACATTGAGTGGCAGACTAAAACTGCCGGTAGCCGAGGAGCAAAAGGCATAACCATCTTTAACCAGCAGGATGGCGCGAAGATTCCCGGCAAAGGCGGCGCGTGAGGTTAGTTCACGATTGATGGTATGGCAGGCAGCGTGGGTAAACGGAAGCAGGGGACTAAGGGTGCTATTGAGCAGAGTAGAGAGCGTTTGCTGCAATGCCGTGCGGCTGTTCTCCAGCAGTTGCTGATGCTGCCGTTCGCGCTTCTGCCAGGTCTGGTGAAACGACAGAGCAGCAAACAAAAGAAAGAATAAGCCGCCAGCCATCGCGCTACTCCATGCGATACGGCGAGGATAGGTGTCCTGGCGCTGTAGCGCCCCCGACAGTGGCATGAGGTGCTCCTGATAAATTATTATTATGATATTGCGCACGACTGCTTCGGTTTAAGCGACCGAGAATATAACGAGATAGTCTGAAATGTCTCCTTATTAATCTGAAATACAATGCTTTTATCGGATATAACGGCTGTCGATAAGAGATAATGCACGAAAAAAAACGCTGCATAAGCAGCGTTTCATGTTCTCTGGCTGAGAAGATCGAAGGTGATAATCAGGTCGGGTTCCGACTTAATACACGGCGCCCTTCACGGTAACGCTTTTTCCAGTAGTCATCATTGAGACTGGAGATCATCACGCCACTGCTGGTTGAGGCATGAACGAAATTGTCGTTACCAAGGTAGATACCAACATGACGGCCAGTTGAACCGGCACGGAACATCACCAGATCGCCAGGACGCAGTTTACTGCGGGTAATCTCTTTACCGGTATCCTGCTGCTCAGAGGTAGAACGCGGTAATTCTAAGCCAAACTGATCGCGGAAAGTACGTTGTACAAAGGCGGAACAATCGATCCCGCGTTTGGTATCGCCACCGAGGCGATAGCGCACACCTTTCCAGACGGCGTATTGTTCCATGATGCGCGACTTAACGTCGACATTACGCACCATTTCTTCAAACTCATCCTGAGACGCCTGAAGTAAAAAACCATTGTGGTTGTTAACTTCATGATTCTCGTTATTCGCGTTTTGACTGCTATGGGTACTGCTACAAGCTGAGAGGAGTGTGGCCAGCGCCAATGCGGGCACGATCCGCAATATATATCTCAGTATTGGTTGAGACTTGACCATTATTCGGGTTTTCCTTCGATTTCCTTACGACAAAATTGTCGCCAGCCAGATGACAAAACAGGGAGATTAATAAGCGAAACAGACTAAAACAAATCCTTAATTACTAAAATGTGTTAATGGACACACTTTAATGGTGAAAAATCTGAATTTTCTGTATCTGTAGCCTCACTGCGACTGAGGTTAACTGATTACAGACGCCGTGGCGAGTGCTTTTAATCAATTTTATATAGGTTTTTTTGATGTGAAATCAATCCGTAACACAATGACTACTTTAGCTACAATTGTGGTCAGATGATGGTGAGAACAGGCAGTGAAAGGGGGGCCAATTCAGGGCATAGCCTGGTGTTTCAGACATTTGTTTATTGACAGAGGACTGTGCTGGCTATTTAACCGGTCAGTAAGGTCATAACCTTTTCTTTTCGTGAATTTAATTAGCAGACTAATAGTGATGGCAGGTTTTTTATAAGCGCGGACGGTTATCAACAGGCGAATAAACCGACCGCGCTTAACATTTACGTCACGGGCTTATATTTACCCGGTAATTTGCGATAAAGCCAGTTAACCAGCACGTCACTGGCCGGCGTTAATAGCCACCAGCTCAGACCCACTAATACCACTGACAGCGAACCGACGGCAATATCGGTAAACCAGTGCGCACCCGCCATGACCCGCGGCAGTGAAAATATAACCACAATAGCGGTGGCAATTAAAAAACGGCTGAAACCAAAATAGCGCCAGATAAAGCAGGCGAAAATTATCAGCATCATACCGTGGTCGCCAGGGAAGCTGTCTTTCGAGGCATCTTTAGCAGGGATACCGGTCAATTCACTGACGCGATGCACGTTCTCGAAGAACAGTGTCGGACTGGAGTGTTTCACCGGCAATAGATGGCCCAACTGATTGAGCACCACGGCAGTTAGCAGCATGGTGATACCGATTGCCAGCATTCGACGCCGCGCCTCTGGCGTTTCGCGCCGCCAGATCGACAGGTAAAGCAAACCCATCGCCAGCAGTGACACCGCATCAAAACCACGAAAATTCGTGATAGCGACAATCAGTGCGAACAGTGGATGGGTCACCATCTGATTATTGAATCCAAAGAAAACAGCTTTATCAATGCCGAACCAGAAACCATGTTCAGGCGGCAGATACCACGACAGAAATAGCACTATACCCAGTGCATTCAGCAGCAGGATAGTCATGAGGCGGGTTGCGCGCATAATTAAACTCATTTAAAAAAATAACCGCCGATAATACCTGTATTAGCGTAAACGGCACTTCAACAATGCCGATTGTAGCCGATTCCAGTCAGCCTGCTGAGAATGAATGATCTCAATGCGGCTATCGGGTGGCGGTGAGGCGAGTGTTTTACTCTGCAGTTCGTTTGCCTGGCAGTTAATACGCAGGGTGCCTTCTGTCGTGCGCATCACCCCTTTAACCCGATCTACCGGTGCCTGCCGTACCCATTCCAGCAGCGCGCCGCTGTCAAACAGCGTATCACCATCAAAAAGCCAGCCGCAGGCGCTATAGCCCTGACCGTAGTTCAGCGCCCGACGCCAGCGCGCCTCGCCGTCCAGTCGTATCGCCGCCAGACCGCTGGCGGGTTTTGCCGGATGATGGTGATGCGGCAGGGGAAGATCGCGGGGCTGATAGGGAGTATCAAGCAGGGAAAGGGGAATCTGACCAAATTCGGTCTCCAGCAGGGGACGCGGAGGCTGCATCTGCAGCTGCCAGTCAGCCAGGCGCTGATGATCCTCTTGATCCCAGCAATCACGCTTATTGGCGATGATAATATCGGCGGCAATTAGCTGATCGCGGAAGCTTTCATTGGCAACGATACGGGGCTCAGACAGCTGTCGTGCATCCAGCAGCGTCAGGGTGGCATTAAGTTGCAGCCACGTCTGATAAACCGGCGCACTTAGCATCTGCAAAACCTGACGAGGATGGCCCAGACCGGTTGGCTCGATCAGCAGGCGATCGGGCTTGCTGTTTAGCAACATATTCAGCCCGACCTGCATGGGCAGGCCATTAACGCAGCACAGGCAACCGCCGGGGATCTCTTTAAGTGTGGCACCGCGATCGGCCAGCAAAGCACCGTCGATTCCGATTTCGCCAAACTCATTGACCAGCACCGCCCACTTTTCTTCGGGCGGTCTGGCTGCCAGCAGATGGCAGAGCAACGTGGTTTTGCCGCTGCCCAAAAAACCGGTAATCAGATTAACGCGTGTCATGAGACCGACTCCTGCCAAAAAATAGCCTGATAATGTAATAATATAACACTATCACTATCACTATCACTATCACGATCGCGATCGGCATCAGATTACGGGTTAGTCTGCACGGCCCATGTAGCGGCGTTCAGCAATGTGGATGCGGATGCGGTCACCGTTGCTGAGGTATTCCGGTACCTGAATGGAGAGGCCTGTACTCATCCCGGCCGGTTTGGTTCGGGCGCTGGCGGAGGCACCTTTAATGCCTGGAGAGGTATCCACGATCTCCATATCCACGGTTTGTGGCAGTTCCAGCGCCAGCACCTGACCCTCCATCGTCAGCACGTGAATGCCAGGGATACCGCCTTCGGGGATAAACAGCAGCTCTTCTTCAATCTGCTCCTGTTTAAAAGAGTAGGGAGTGTAATCCTCATCATCCATGAAGATATATTCGTCACCATCTATATAAGAGAAAGTCACGCTGCGACGGCTGAGCGAAATCGCATCAATAATTTCGTCGCCTTTGAAGCGCTCTTCGACTTTTAAACCGGTGCGGACATCAGTAAAGCGCATTTTATACAGGGTGGCGGCACCACGTGCGCTGGGACTCTGGACATCAATATCTTTAACCAGCAGCAGTTTACCGTTGTGTGTGACGGCCATCCCTTTTTTGATTTCATTGGCTTTTGGCATTGCTGTTCTCGCTATCTTGAAAGTAAAGTGCGCGCAACGTTACTCGTGCCGGTGAAAACTGGCAATATCACGGGTGCGAAATTTTGTATCAGGCCGCGGCTTTCATGGTAATTACAACGCCGGACTGCTATTGTCGCCGCGACTTTCTCTGCCGGAGTACAGCATGCAATGCCGTAGCCAGTGTGGTGCCTGTTGCACGGCGCCGTCTATCTCTTCGCCAATTCCTGGCATGCCTGACGGCAAGCCCGCCAACACGCCCTGTGTTCAGCTTGATGACACACTTCGCTGCAAACTGTTTGGCTCGCCACTGCGTCCTGCCGTCTGCGCAGGCCTGCAACCGGCACAGAGCATGTGCGGTAACTCTCGCCAGCAGGCGATGACCTATTTGCTAAAGCTCGAAGCAGATACCGCGCCCTGAGGCGCTGACGCTGCTGACGTTTTTGTTCTGCTTAACCCCGCCTTACAGCAATAGCGTCAGCCTGTTCGTCAGCCAATCCCACAAACTTCTCCGAAATGTGCGTAACATCAAAAATCTGCTACGCCGTTTGCGCATTTTCTTGCCTGGTGAAAGCTGCTGTACCACAATCCCTGAAACGTTTCAGCGGTGACTGCGCCACCTATTCCTCAAAGCCTGGCGTAAAAACCTGGCCACTGGCTGAAACGATTCAATCTTAGCAAGCGAGGAGAATTATGTTCCAGCTCGAATTGCAGGCCATCCATACCGGAGCCAGCGCCCAGAACAAAGAAGAGGCCATTCGTCAGGTTGCTGCCGCGTTAACCGCTGCGGGCAATGTGACTGAAGGGTACGTCAACGGCATGCTGGCGCGCGAACAGCAGACCTCAACCTTTCTCGGCAACGGCATTGCAATCCCTCATGGCACCACCGATACCCGCGATCTGGTGTTGAAAACCGGTGTTCAGGTGTTCCAGTTTCCGCAGGGTATTGCCTGGGGTGACGATCAGACAGCCTATGTCGCCATCGGAATAGCCGCTAAGTCGGATGAACATCTGGCGCTGCTGCGTCAGCTCACGCATGTTCTGAGCGATGACACCATTGCTGAACAGCTAAAAACGGCCTCTGCTGAAGATCTTCGTGCGTTGCTGATGGGCGAGAAACAAGCTGCTGAATTCAGCTTTGACACCTCATTAATCACGCTCAACGTGGCTGCCAGCGATTTGATCACCTTACAGGCAATGAACGCCGGTCGGCTGCAGTCCGCGGGCGTGGTGGATGCCAGCTACGTCGCAGACGTGGTCTCAACGACCCCGCTGAATCTGGGGCAGGGCATCTGGCTAAGCGACAGCAGCCTGGGCAACCTGCGCAGCGGCGTTGCGATCAGCCGTGCTGAACATGCATTCGACCATCAGGGTGAATCAGCGGCACTGTTAATCAGTGTTTCGGCGACCGATGAACGTCCTCTGGACGTGCTGGGTTACCTCAGCGCCTTGCTGCAGCAAGGCAAAGCCGATCGTCTGCTTAAAGCGGATGCGACAGGTGTTTACGCCTTACTGACCAGTGAAGTCGATGAGCAGGCTGAGGTGCTGACCGCTGAATTTACTATTCGCAACGAACATGGCCTGCATGCCCGTCCGGGCACGGCGCTGGTCAGCGTGATCAAACAGTTCAACAGCGACATCACCGTGACCAATCTCGATGGCAGCGGTAAACCCGCTAATGGCCGCAGCCTGATGAAAGTGGTTGCGCTGGGCGTTAAGAAAGGCCATCGCCTGCGCTTCAGCGCCAGCGGTGACGATGCACAGCAGGCGCTGAACGCAATTGAAGAAGCAATCACCCATGGTCTGGGTGAGGGGGCATCATGAGCAGACGCGTCGCCACCATTACGCTGAATCCGGCGTATGACCTGGTGGGATATACCCCTGAAATAGAACGCGGCGAAGTCAACCTGGTGAAAACCACCGGGCTGCATGCCGCAGGCAAGGGTATCAACGTAGCCAAAGTCCTGAAAGATCTTGGCATTGATGTCACCGTCGGCGGCTTCCTGGGAAAAGAAAATCAGGACGGCTTTCAACAGTTGTTTAGCGAGCTGGGCATTGCTAACCGCTTCCAGGTCGTGCCTGGCCGTACCCGTATCAACGTTAAACTCACTGAACAGACCGGCGACGTCACCGATCTGAATTTCTCCGGTTTTCAGGTGACGGGTCAGGACTGGGATCGCTTTACTACTGATTCTCTGACCTGGCTGGGCCAGTTCGATATGGTCTGCGTCAGCGGCAGCCTGCCAGAAGGCGTCGATTACGATGCCTTTACCCGCTGGATGACCGAACTCCGCACTCACTGCCCTTGCATCATCTTTGACAGCAGCCGCGAGGCGCTGGTGGCAGGACTGAAGGCCGCGCCATGGCTGGTTAAACCGAACCGCCGTGAGCTGGAAATCTGGGCCGGTCGCAAACTGCCAACCCTGCAGGATGTGATTAGCGCCGCGCACGAGTTGCGCGAGCAGGGCATCGCGCATGTGGTGATTTCGCTGGGCGCGGAAGGCGCGCTGTGGGTCAACGCCTCTGGCGAATGGATCGCTAAACCGCCGGTTTGTGACGTGGTCAGCACCGTGGGGGCCGGCGACTCCATGGTTGGCGGCCTGATTTATGGCCTGCTGATGCGCGAATCCAGTGAACACACGCTGCGTCTTGCGACTGCCGTGGCGGCTATGGCCGTCAGCCAGAGCAATGTTGGCGTTTCCGATCGTACTCAGTTGGCCGCCATGATGGCGCGCGTCGACTTACAACCCGTTAACTGACAGCAGGAGAGCGATAATGAAAACGCTGCTGATAAAAGACCCTGTACTGGGACTGGCTTCCGCTTACATGGCGCAACAACGTCTGGCTGCTGCCGCAGCTGGTGCGGGCCTGACCCTGATTGATAACCCTGCCGACGCTGAACTGGCGATTGTGCTGGGTAAAAACGTGCCGGACGATGCGGCGCTGACTGGCAAAGCGGTCTGGCTGGGCGATATCCAGCTGGCGGTACGGGAGCCGGAAACCTTCCTGAACCGGGCGAAAGCGGAAGCGAAAACCTGGCAGGCATCCACTGCGGTGGCAACACCTGCAGGCGCAGCGGCCCAGGCTGGCGCGCAGAAACGCGTCGTTGCCGTTACCGCTTGTCCGACCGGCGTGGCGCATACCTTTATGGCTGCTGAGGCGATTCAGGCTGAAGCGACCCGTCGCGGCTGGTGGGTGAAAGTCGAAACCCGCGGTTCAGTGGGTGCCGGTAACGCCATTACACCTGAAGAAGTGGCTGCAGCCGATCTGGTGATTGTCGCGGCAGATATTGAAGTCGATCTGGCAAAATTTGCCGGTAAGCCGATGTACCGCACTTCAACCGGTCTGGCGCTGAAGAAAACCGCGCAGGAACTGGATAAAGCGGTCGCGGAAGCCAAGCCCTTCAACACGGCCGCTGCCGGACAGAACAATACCCGTGAAGAAGAGAAGAAACAGGGCGGTGCAGGGGCTTATCGTCACCTGCTGACCGGTGTGTCCTACATGCTGCCGATGGTGGTGGCGGGTGGTCTGAGCATCGCGTTGTCGTTCGCCTTTGGTATCACCGCCTTTAAAGAACAGGGCACCCTGGCCGCTGCGTTGATGCAAATCGGTGGTGGTAGCGCCTTTGCCCTGATGGTACCGGTGCTGGCAGGCTTTATCGCCTTCTCCATCGCTGATCGTCCGGGTCTGACTCCGGGTCTGATTGGCGGTATGATTGCCACCAGTATCAACGCGGGCTTCTTAGGCGGGATTATCGCGGGCTTTATTGCCGGTTATGCGGCGAAACTAATCAGCGGTAAAGTTAAACTGCCGCAGAGTATGGAAGCGCTGAAACCGATACTGATTATTCCGCTATTAGCCAGTCTGATCACCGGTCTGCTGATGATTTACGTGGTGGGTAAACCCGTTGCTGGCATTATGAATGGCCTGACTCATTGGCTGGCGAACATGGGGACGGCGAATGCGGTACTGCTGGGCGCGATTCTGGGCGGCATGATGTGTACCGATATGGGGGGGCCGGTAAATAAAGTGGCTTACGCGTTTGGCGTTGGCTTACTGAGTTCGCAGACGTATGCGCCGATGGCCGCCATCATGGCAGCCGGTATGGTGCCGCCGCTGGCGATGGGTCTGGCAACCCTGGTGGCCCGTCGTAAATTCAACAAAGGTCAGCAGGAAGGCGGTAAAGCGGCACTGGTTTTGGGTCTCTGCTTTATCTCTGAAGGTGCAATTCCGTTTGCTGCCCGTGACCCAATGCGCGTTCTGCCTTGCTGTATCGTTGGTGGTGCCACTACTGGTGCTATCTCCATGGCGATTGGCGCGAAACTGATGGCGCCGCACGGTGGACTGTTTGTACTGCTGATCCCTGGCGCAATCACACCGGTTATTGGTTATCTGATGGCGATTGTCATCGGCACCGCGATTGCGGGTCTGAGCTATGCCGTACTGAAACGTCCGGAAGAGCAGCTGGCGAAAGCCTGATTGGCTGAAGGGCATAATTTGCTGAAGTAAAAGAAACAGGGAGCCAGCCGGCTCCCTTTTTCTATCCCTGCTGTTCTGCTTTCAGCCAGGCAATCTCATCTTTCCAGATATCGGGATTGATGGTTTCCAGAATCAACGGTATGCCATCAAACCGCGGATCTTTCATCAGCCAGCTAAACACAGTTTTGCCAATATTCCCTTCACCGAGGCTGTGATGGCGGTCAACGCGACTGTCAAATGCGCTTTTGGCATCGTTAAGGTGCATGCCGCGCAGATAATTAAAGCCGACAATGTGCTCAAATTCGGCGAAGGTCGCTTCGCAATCCGCTTCGGTACGCAGGTCATAGCCACCAGCAAACGCATGGCAGGTATCAATACAGACGCCGACACGCGACTTATCTTCAACATACTCAATAATGGTGGCGAGATGCTCGAAGCGGAAACCCAGATTACTGCCCTGACCGGCGGTATTCTCAATGACGGCGGTGACATTCTGGCTCTGGTCGAGGGCGATGTTGATTGACTCCGCAATCCGCTTCAGACAGGCTTCTTCATCAATCTGATGCAGATGGCTGCCAGGGTGAAAGTTCAGCAGCGTCAGACCGAGTTGGTCAGCACGTTGCAATTCATCAATAAAGGCCGCGCGGGATTTTTCCAGCGCCTCTTCGACCGGATGACCGAGGTTAATCAAAAAACTGTCGTGCGGCAGGATTTGCTGCGGACTGAATTTGTACGTCTCGCAGGCGGCGCGGAAAGCATCAATCACCTCGGTGGAGAGCGGGGCGGCCTTCCACTGACGCTGATTTTTAGTGAAGAGGGCGAAGGCGGTGGCATCTAATTCATGGGCGCGAATCACAGCCTGATCCACGCCACCTGCCGCACTCACGTGTGCGCCAATATATTTCATGCCTTTCTCCTGGGGGTATGCACGGATAAAAACGGCATGATACCCGATGCCGCTAGCCCATGAAATATTGCACCAGCAGATTGATGGTGCCGCCGCCCGCGATTAACCAGACAAACACCAGCGCGCCCAGCAGCAGCGGTTTAACGCCCGCCTCATACAACGCCCCGAAGCGGGTGGTTAATCCCAGCGCGGCCATCGCCATCGCCAGCAGCAGACCCGCCAGCTGATTCAGCGTCGCCACCACCGCGGCAGGCAGCAGCTGTAGTGAGTTAAACAGCGCGACGGCAATAAATAGCAACGCGAACCAGGGAAACGTCGTCGGCTGGCGTGTTTTGCCCTGATGCTTACCGCGTAATACCGTACTCAGGCAGAGCAGAAAGGGAGCCAGCATCATCACCCGCAGCATTTTGGCAATCACTGCGCTGTTTTCGGCATCCGGGCTGATGCTGTGTCCGGCTGCCACCACCTGCGCCACTTCATGGATGGTTGAGCCGGTAAAAACCCCAAACTGCACGGCACTCAGGCCTGGAAACAGGTGATGCGCCAGCGGCCACAGCAGCGGATAGATAAAGATCGCCAGCGTACCGAACAGCACCACGGTCGCGATAGCCACCGCGACTTTCGACGGCGCGGCTTTCACCACCGGCTCGGTCGCCAGTACGGCTGCGGCGCCGCAGATGCTGCTGCCCGCGCCAATCAGCCAGACGGTATCGCGATCCAGTTTCAGCAGACGCATACCCAGCAGGCAGGTCATAAAGAACGTGCTGCTCAGGGTCAGTGCATCAATCAGGATACCGCTGAAACCGACGTCAGCGATCTGTTGTAAGGTGATGCGAAAGCCAAACAGGATGATCCCCAACCGCAGCAGCTTCTGCTTAGCCAGCAGCACGCCGTTATCGCAGCGTGACGCCAGCGGCGAATAGATGCTGTTACCGACCAGAATGCCCAGCATAATCGCCAGAGTCAGTGAACCCAGCCCGAGGGCGGCAATCACCGGTTGCTGCGCCAGCCAGCTGGCTGCCCCGGCGATCACAACGGTCAGCAGCAGACCCGGGATCCAGAGCGGAACGGGATGATGCGATTTAGCGATGCTCAGTTCAGTCATGGTGGTCACTCCTCCTGGTTGAGACCCGATCATGACGGCGACTGGCTTAAAAGTGAAATTGATAATATATTTATAATCAACCAGAATAAACGATAAGGCAGTCATCATGATAGTTTCGCGTCTGCGCCGCTGGGCGACGCTGCTCAAAAGAGATGTGTTGGTATTGATGTTCGCTTTTCGCGACCCGCGAACGCCCTGGTGGAACAAGCTAGGGATGCTGGGGCTGGTCGCCTACGGTATCAGCCCGATTGATCTCATCCCGGATGTGATCCCCTTTGTCGGTCTGCTGGATGACGCAGTGATCATTCCGACGGGGGTCATGGTGCTGTTGCGGTTGCTGCCGCGTGAAGTCCGCATCAGCAGCAGTGAGCGGGCGCAGTCTCAACGTTCGCGTGGCAAAAAGATCGCCAGCTGGCTGGTGATTATCGGGCTGGTCTGGCTGGCGTTAATCATTTACCTGATCAGGCACTCACTGCGTTAAGGAGCGATGATGCACATTACGCTGCGGCAAATCGAAGTGTTCACCGAAGTGCTCAAGAGTGGTTCCACCACCCAGGCTTCGCAACTGCTGGCGCTGTCACAGTCGGCGGTCAGCGCAGCGCTGGCCGATCTGGAGAGCCAGCTTGGGGTACAACTGTTTGATCGGGTCGGTAAACGACTGGTGCTGAATGAGCATGGGCGGCTACTCTATCCGCGTGCGGTGGGACTGCTGGAACAGGCGAGTGAAATTGAGCAACTGTTCAAAGAGGACAATGGGGCGATACGTATCTTTGCCAGCAGCACCATCGGTAACTATCTGCTGCCAGGCATGATGGCAGCCTATCGTCGCGATTTTCCCGGCTTGCCGCTGGAGTTGAGCGTTGGCAACAGTCAGGACGTGATTCAGGCGGTTTCCGATTTCCGCGTGGATGTCGGCTTGATCGAAGGGCCGTGCCACATGACTGAGCTGGTCAGTGAACCCTGGCTTGAAGATGAGCTGGTGGTGTTTGCCGCGCCTGACGCCGCTATTCTGCAACAGCCGGTGACGCTAAAAACCCTGGCAGAGGCGCCGTGGATCCTGCGTGAACGCGGCTCTGGCACCCGTGAAATCGTCGATTATCTGCTGCTATCACACCTGCCCAGTTTTCAATTGGGTATGGAGCTGGGTAACTCTGAAGCGATCAAGCATGCGGTGCGTCACGGCATGGGCATCAGCTGTCTTTCACGCCGGGTGATTGCTGACCTGCTAGAGGCGGACACGCTGATAGAACTGGCGATTCCGTTGCCGCGTCTGACCCGTACCCTTTATCGCATTCACCACCGTCAGAAGCATATCTCAAAGGCACTGACACGCTTTTTGTCCTACTGTCGCGAGTAATTGCTAATAATTCTGGCACGATCATGAACTTAACTTATAACAGCATGGCATTCGCTATACAGAGCCGATCCGACTGCTACAATCGCGCCTCATTTTTACCCAGCGTAGCGTTAACACATGCATAATGACTCAAATACAACACAACAACCTGCATTACGACGTGCGTTAAAAGCCCGTCACCTGACGATGATCGCCATCGGCGGCTCCATTGGTACCGGCCTGTTTGTCGCCTCCGGTGCCACCATCGCTCAGGCCGGCCCCGGCGGAGCACTGCTCTCCTATATCCTGATCGGCCTGATGGTCTACTTCCTGATGACTAGTCTTGGTGAATTGGCGGCATTCATGCCAGTGTCAGGATCCTTCGCCACCTACGGCGCAAAATATGTTGAAGAGGGCTTTGGTTTCGCGCTCGGCTGGAACTACTGGTACAACTGGGCGGTAACCATTGCGGTTGATCTGGTGGCATCCCAGCTGGTGATGAATTACTGGTTCCCCGACACGCCTGGCTGGATCTGGAGTGCGCTGTTCCTGGGCCTGATGTTCCTGCTTAACTACATTTCGGTAAAAGGCTTTGGCGAGGCGGAATATTGGTTCTCGCTGATTAAAGTGGCCACCGTCATTATCTTTATCGTGGTCGGCGTGCTGATGATCACCGGTATTATGCGCGGTGCTGAGCATGCGGGCTGGCAAAACTGGCAGGTGGGCGACGCACCCTTTGCGGGCGGCTTTGCTGCGATGATTGGCGTGGCGATGATTGTGGGATTCTCCTTCCAGGGCACCGAGCTGATCGGTATCGCGGCGGGCGAATCTGAAGATCCGGCGAAAAATATCCCGCGCGCGGTGCGGCAGATTTTCTGGCGTATCCTGCTGTTCTATGTGTTCGCTATCCTGATTATCAGTCTGATTCTGCCGTACACCGATCCGCAGTTACTGCATAACGATATTGATGATATCAGCGTCAGCCCATTCACTCTGGTGTTCCAGAACGCCGGTCTACTCTCTGCGGCCGCCGTCATGAATGCGGTGATCCTGACGGCGGTGCTGTCAGCAGGTAACTCCGGTATGTACGCCTCAACGCGTATGCTTTACAACCTGGCCAGCGAAGGCAAAGCGCCACGGATTTTCGCTAAGCTCTCTAAAGGCGGCGTTCCGCGCAATGCATTGTGGGCGACTACCGTGGTGGCCGGGCTGTGCTTCCTGACCTCAAAATTTGGTAATCAGGAAGTTTATCTGTGGCTGCTGAATACCTCAGGCATGACCGGCTTTATCGCGTGGCTCGGGATTGCCATCAGCCACTATCGCTTCCGTCGGGGCTATGTTGCCCAGGGGCGTGACCTGAACAATCTGCCTTACCGTTCCGGTTTCTTCCCGCTCGGGCCGATTTTTGCCTTCGTGCTCTGCCTGATCATCACGCTGGGTCAGAATTACCAGGCATTCCTCAACGACAGCATCGACTGGTACGGCGTGGCAGCAACCTACATCGGTATTCCACTGTTCCTGATTATCTGGTTCGGTTACAAGCTGACGCGCGGCAGTCGTTTCGTGAAGTACAGCGAAATGGAGTTCCCGGTTCATAAAGAGTAGCTCTGTACGCTGGCGCTGGCGCTGGCGCTGTTGAGTCCGGTGCCTGACACAGCGCGTTGAGGCTGCAGATGGGGCACATGCTCAGGGAGCATAGGTCTTTCGCAAAGACGCAAAAACGCCATCCCTGGCAAGCTCAGCGCGGGCGGTTACGCACCTCATCCCTGAGGTGCGCCCGTTACCGGGCCAACGCGTGGCGTTGTTCAAAAACGCTCCCGGCGTTTTTGTCCCTGGCCCGCGATGCTTTGCTCCAGACGTATGCTCCCATCGCTTTAAGTCCGGGAGCAGCCTCAACGCGCTGTGTCTGCCGGTATCCTGCCCATAACAACACTGTTTTTTACCCTTTTTTCACGTCTCGCTTATGTTCACAAATTGATAATTATTATCACCTGCACTATTGTGGCTGCGTTTTCTGACGTGATAGCCACACAGGGTTCAAACATGACTACCGAAACTTCGCTGCTGGTGGAGCAGGAGACGCTTCACCACACCATGCAGAACTATCATCAGGTGCTGCGACGCCGCCTGATCTGGATTGGCGTGCTGCTGCTGGCCATACTCGCCTCGCTGATCCTCGACTTCACGCTGGGTCCAGCCGGACTCTCACTGGAAACTCTGTGGAACACATTGCTCAACCCCGACAGCGTTGATGCTGGTACCCGCGTTATCGTCTGGGACATTCGTCTGCCCTATGCGCTGATGGCGCTGGTGGTGGGCCTGTCGCTGGGCCTGGCGGGCGCAGAAATGCAGACCATCCTGAACAACCCGCTGGCCAGTCCCTTTACGCTCGGTGTCTCATCGGCGGCAGCGTTTGGTGCCGCGCTGGCGATTATCCTTGGTGTGGGAATTCCTGGCATTCCTGACCAGTGGTTAATCTCTGCTAACGCCTTTGTCTTTGCACTGTTTGCCGCATTGATGCTGGATGCCGTTACCCGCTGGACTCAGGTCTCCTCGGCGGGCGTAGTCCTGTTCGGTATCGCGCTGGTCTTTACCTTTAACGCGCTGGTCTCAATGATGCAGTTCATCGCCAGCGAAGACACTCTCCAGGGGCTGGTGTTCTGGACCATGGGCAGCCTGGCGCGCGCCTCCTGGGAGAAACTGGGGGTGTTGAGCGTGGCACTGGCAATCCTGGTGCCGTTCTCGATGATGAGCAGCTGGAAGCTGACGGCACTCCGGCTGGGGGAAGACCGCGCAGTGAGCTTTGGCATTGACGTACGTCGTCTGCGGCTTACCACCTTGCTGCGCATCAGTATTCTCTCGGCGCTGGCAGTAGCCTTTGTCGGGCCGATCGGCTTCATCGGCCTGGTTGCCCCCCATATCGCCCGCATGATGTTTGGTGAAGATCACCGTTTCTATCTGCCAGCCAGTGCGCTGGTGGGTGCGCTGGTGCTGTCCCTGGCGTCGGTTGCCTCGAAAAACCTGATTCCTGGTGTGATCATCCCGGTCGGCATTGTCACCTCGCTGATCGGCGTGCCGTTCTTCCTGAGTATTATTCTGCGTCATCGGGGGACGGTATGATGGAACAGGGTCTGACCTTATGCAGCTTCAGTGCCGGTTACCCAAAACATAAAGTGATAGAAAATCTCAATGTGGCACCGTTGCCGCGCGGTGAGATTACTGTGCTGCTGGGGCCGAATGGTTGCGGTAAATCGACGCTGCTGCGCGCGCTGGCCGGGCTAAATAAAGGCCAGGGCGAGATGTGGCTCAACGGTGAAGATCTCATGACTCAACCTTTCGCGCGGCGCGCGAAGAATGTGGTCTATCTGCCGCAGTCGCTCCCTGCGGGCGTGCATTTGCATGTGCTGGAGTCGATCATCGTGGCGCAGCGTGCCTCCGGTGGTCTGCATAGTGTCAGCAGCGAAGCGGAAATCATGCATCTGCTGGAGCAGCTTGGTATTGCGCATCTGGCGATGCGTTATCTTGATCAGCTCTCTGGCGGACAGAAGCAACTGGTCGGGTTGGCGCAGTCACTGATCCGTCGTCCGGCACTGCTGTTGCTGGATGAACCGCTGAGTGCGCTGGACCTCAATTACCAGTTTCATGTGATGGATCTGGTACGGCGTGAAACCGCCCAGCGTAACATCGTCACGGTCGTGGTGGTGCATGACATCAACATTGCACTGCGTCATGCGCAACATGCCCTGATGCTGAAGCAAGGTGCTTTAGTGGCGGAAGGGCAGCCGGATAAGGTGATCACGCCCGCCACCCTGGCGAAGGTCTATGGCGTCAGTGGCCGTATTGAACACTGCTCGCGCGGCATTCCACAGGTGATGATTGATGGGCTGACCGGCCCGGCATTGGTCTGATAGTCAGGTTGAGGGTGGGGCGACTGAAGCGCCACCATCCAGTGAACGGGATAATGCAGGGCAGACCGGGTGCGGCTTCGCGACGCATTCTCGCCAGCACTGCATGCAGAAAAGTTCAGGGCCGCGATTGCGGCCCTGATTGTCTACGCCAGCAGATGCTGCGCATGGAAGCGCAGATGATCTTCCACAAAGCTGGCAATAAAGAAGTAGCTGTGGTCATAACCCGGCTGAATACGCAACGTTAGCGGAAAGCCCACCTCATTGGCGACCTCTTCTAAACGCTCCGGTTGCAGCTGATCGGCCAGGAACTGATCGCTGTCGCCCTGATCAATCAGCATCGGCAGCCGATGCGACACCTCCGCCATCAGCTGGCAGCTGTCATATTCCCGCCACTCTGCACGATCGTCGCCCAGATAGGCCTGAAACGCTTTCTGACCCCAGGGCACCTGCATCGGATTCACAATCGGTGCAAAAGCGGACGCCGACGCAAAGCGGTTACCCAGACGCAGCGCCAGCATCAGCGCACCGTGTCCCCCCATGGAGTGCCCCATAATCGACTGACGTTCACTGACTTTGAAGTTATCCGCAATCAGGGCGGGCAACTCGCTGCTCAGATAATCGAACATGCGGAAATGGCTGGCCCAGGGCTGTTGGGTCGAGTTGAGATAAAATCCCGCGCCCTGACCCAGATCGTAGCCCTCATCATTCGCAACCCCCTCACCGCGGGGGCTGGTGTCGGGCATAATCAGAACCAGACCCAGTTCCGCCGCAACCCGCTGCGCACCCGCTTTGGTGGTGAAGTTCTCATCGTTGCAGGTCAGCCCGGCCAGAAACCAGACCACCGGCGGCGGTGCATCACCGTGCGGGTCAGGCAGATAGATGCTGAAGGCCATCGGGCAGTTCAGCACCGCCGACTGATGACGCCAGCGCTGCTGCCAGCCGCCAAAAATACGGTGTTCTTCCATTAGCTCCAGAGTGGATGCCATAACGCCTCCTGATTACTTGTTAAAATGCACGACCGAACGAATCGATTTTCCTTCGTGCATTAAATCAAAGGCATTGTTGATCTCTTCCAGCGGCATGGTGTGGGTGATGAAATCGTTCAGGGCAAATTTACCGTCAAGGTAATCCTGCACAATGCCGGGCAGTTGTGAGCGGCCTTTTACGCCGCCAAACGCAGAACCGCGCCAGACGCGACCGGTCACCAGCTGGAAGGGACGGGTAGAGATCTCTTCACCGGCACCGGCGACGCCGATAATCACTGACTCGCCCCAGCCTTTATGGCAGCACTCCAGCGCGGAACGCATCACGTTGACGTTACCGATACATTCAAACGAGAAATCCACGCCACCGTCGGTCAGCTCGACAATCACATCCTGAATCGGTTTATCGTAATCTTTTGGGTTAATCAGATCGGTGGCACCCAGTTTGCGTGCCAGGTCGAATTTGCTGGTGTTAAGATCGATCGCGATGATACGGCCCGCTTTCGCCATCTTCGCGCCAATGACCGCAGAGAGACCGATGCCGCCGAGACCGAAAATTGCCACCGTGTCGCCTTCCTTCACTTTGGCAGTGTTCATCACCGCGCCCATGCCGGTGGTCACGCCACAGCCCAACAGGCAAACCTCTTCCAGCGGCGCTTCTTTACTGATTTTCGCCAGCGAGATCTCCGGGATCACCGTGTATTCCGAGAAGGTTGAGGTGCCCATATAATGGAAAATCGGTTTGCCATCTTTAAAGAAGCGGGTGGTGCCATCCGGCATCAGACCTTTGCCCTGGGTAGTGCGGATCGCCTGACAGAGATTGGTTTTGCCCGACAGGCAGTACTTACATTTGCCGCACTCCGGGGTATAAAGTGGAATGACGTGGTCACCCACTTCGACGCTGGTCACGCCTTCGCCCACGGCTTCTACGATGCCGCCGCCTTCATGGCCGAGAATCGCCGGGAAAACGCCTTCCGGGTCGGTGCCGGAGAGGGTGTAAGCGTCGGTATGACAGACACCGGTCGCGACAATACGCACCAGCACTTCGCCTTTCTGCGGTGGCATCAAATCCACTTCTTCGATTTTCAGCGGTTCGCCAGCAGCCCAGGCAACAGCGGCACGAGTTTTGATCATGTTCATGCAATCCCTCTTCCAGTCAGATTGTGACGCACAGCGGCGCCAGGTGGTCGTGATGATTTAAACATAGCGTGGAACGCTTATTCCGCCGCCTGTAATGGGTGAATCAGCGCATCATTGAGCGGACGATCGTCAAATTGTTCAATAATCAGGTATTTCAGCGCTTCCACATTCGGGGTAAAGGCGTCGCGTCGCCACATCAGCCAGGTGGCAGTGTCGCGATAAGCAGGGGGCAACGTATGTGCCCGTACCCGTGACCGATCCGCCATCTGCTTCAGCACCGAGGCCGGGATCATCGCGACACCTGCACCGCCCGCCACGCAGGCCAGCATGGCGTGATAGGACTGAATCTCCATCACATTGTCGGGCGCAGTCTGGCTGTCGCGATACCAGCTCTCCAGCTTCACCCGGTAAGAGCAGCTGTTGCGAAAGGCAAACAGGGTATCGTCCTGCACGTCGCGCGCAGTGGTGATTGGCGCATGATCAAGCCCGGTAATCAGTACCATCTCCTCGCGAAAGGCGATGCAGCCATTCAGATCGTCATGAGAAACCGGGCCATCCACCAGCGCGGCGGCCAGGGTACCTTCGCGTACCCGGTCAATGATTTCGCCTGAGGTACCGGTAATCAGCGACAGCGCGACCTTAGGAAAGCGCTGATGATAGGCGGCGAGCAGGCCGGGAAGACGGGTAGCCGCAGTGCTTTCCATTGAGCCGAGCGCAAAGTTGCCCGCTGGTTCGCCAGTGCGGGTCATGCTCATCGCTTCTTCGCTTAATGCCAGAATACGCTGCGCATAATTAAGAAAATTATGGCCCATCGGCGACAGCCGAATGCGCTGCTTCTCACGAATAAAGAGATCCACACCCAATTCTTCTTCCAGCTGGCGTAGGCGCGTGGTGAGATTAGAGGGGACGCGATGCAACTGTTCCGCTGCGCGTGCCAGGGAACCCGTCTCGGCAACGGAACAGAACATACGCAGCTGAACCAAATCCATATCTTCTCTTCCTGTAAGCAAGTTGGTTAATATTATTCACTTTCCGTGAGTGTAAACATCCTGCATGCTGTTAGCAAGTCAGAAGAGATCTCAGTGCAGAACAACAGGAGTTCAGCAATGGCGTTACGCGTCGCGCTCAGCGCGTTTTTAACCTTATTTGTGGCAATGGGCATTGGCAGGTTTGCCTTTACGCCCCAGGTGCCACTGATGATTCAGGCACACCAGCTGACACTCACCAGTGCCAGCCTGGTGGCAGCACTCAACTATCTTGGCTATCTGTGTGGCTCGTTTGATGCCATGCGTGCGCACCGGCGGGTCGAGTTGCGATTGCTGGCGGGCGTATGGGGCGCGGTGATCCTGACGCTGCTCTCGGCCTTTGCCAATGGACCATGGCTGCACGGCGCGATCCGCTTTTTGGTTGGCTGGGCCAGCGGCTGGGCGATGGTGCTGGTGGCGGCCTGGAGCAATGAACAGCTGCATCGCCATGGCCGGGCAGACCTCTCGGCAGCTGTCTTTGCCGGGCCGGGCTGCGGCATTTTTGTCAGTGGTCTGTTGGGGGTTGCGCTGCACACTTTGCAGGTGTCAGCCGGGCTGGCCTGGGCTGCTTACGGTGCGCTGGCGCTGCTGTTGATTGCGCTGATCACCCGTAACCTGCCGCGCCGGGGGGAGCTGCATCGCCCGGATCAGGCACCCGAACCGCTGGTGCTGGATCGCAACCTTAAACGTCTGGTACTGAGTTACAGTCTGGCGGGCTTTGGCTACATTCTGCCCGCCACCTTTTTGTCACAAATGGCCGCCACGCGTTTTCCTGATGGCGTGTTCGCGCAGTTTGTCTGGCCGATTTTTGGCGGTGCAGCGATGATCGGCATCCTGCTGAGTATCCTGACGCGACGCTGGGGACACAGCCACGTCCGCCTGGCGCTGGTGCTCTGGGCTCAGGCGCTGGGCGTATTTGCCGCGGCGCTGCTGCCAGGCTTTATCGGCCTGCTGGCCGGTGCGCTGTTGGTAGGGGGCGGCTTCCTCAGCGTGGTGCAGTTGTCGCTGCTCTGCGCCCGTGAACTGGCACCCAAACATCTGCGCTATATGGCTGGGCTGCTGACCACGGGCTATGCCGTCGGACAGCTGGTCGGTCCGCTGCTCTCTTTTCTCTCTACTGCCCTGTTACACCGGCTGGAGCCTGCCCTGTGGGTGGCCGGGGCCAGCCTGGTCTGGGCGGGCCTGCTGGTCTGGCGGCGAAATGGGTGAAAAGCTTTTATCACCAATCTGATTGATTACTGGATTCCCCGCACAGAAAGTTTCACAATACGCGCCTGATTACAGGGCCCGCTGGCAATAGCTAACGGGCGCAACACCAGCCGGAGAAGAGTACATGAGCACCCTAAGTCAGGAAGCTGCCCTGGTTCACGAAGCGCTGCTGGCGCGTGGACTGGAAACGCCATTACGGGCACCGACGCGTGACATAGATGACGAAACGCGTAAGAGCCTGATTGCCGGGCACATGACCGAGATCATGCAGCTGCTGAATCTGGATCTTGAAGATGACAGCCTGATGGAAACGCCGCATCGCATCGCCAAAATGTATGTGGATGAGGTCTTTTCGGGTCTCGATTACGCTAACTTCCCCAAAATCACCGTCATTGAGAACAAAATGAAGGTTGATGAAATGGTGACCGTGCGTGACATCACCCTGACCAGCACCTGTGAACACCATTTTGTTATCATTGACGGCAAAGCCACCGTCGCCTACATCCCCAAAGAAAAGGTGATTGGCCTGTCGAAAATTAACCGCATCGTGCAGTTCTTTGCCCAGCGTCCGCAGGTGCAGGAGCGTCTGACACAGCAGGTTCTGGTCGCACTGCAGACGCTGCTGGGCACCAATAATGTGGCCGTCTCTATTGATGCGGTGCATTACTGTGTGAAAGCGCGTGGCGTGAAAGATGCCACCAGCGCCACCACCACGACCTCTCTGGGCGGTCTGTTCAAATCCAGTCAGAATACCCGCCAGGAATTTTTGCGCGCGGTGCGCCATAGTTGAGTTTATGGCGGGCGGCATAACGTTGCTCGCTTCGTCAATGCAGGGTGCCGCATGCAACGCTATCACGCGCTGGATTTCATTCGTGGATGTGCCATTCTCGGCATTCTGCTGCTCAATATTGTCGGCTTCGGTCTGCCCTCTGCCGCCTACCTCAATCCGGCCTGGCAGGGCAGCGTCAGCCTTTCAGATGCCTGGACATGGGTACTGTCAGACGCCTTTGCCCAGCTCAAATTCCTCACTCTGTTTGCGCTGCTGTTTGGCGCAGGTCTGCAAATGCAACTGCCGCGTGGCAGTCGCTGGCTGACCGCCCGGCTCTCACTGCTGGTGCTAATCGGTTTTCTGCATGGGGTATTTGTCTGGGAGGGCGATATCCTGCTGGACTACGGCATCATCGGACTGGTTATCTGGCGGGTGCTGCGCGATGTTCCTTCAACCCGCAGCCTGATGAATACCGGCATTTTACTCTACCTGGTGGGTTGCAGCGTGCTGCTGGTGTTTGGATCAATCTCCGATCCTGAACCGACCCGATCCTGGTTGCCTGGTGCCGCCGACCTGCAATATGAACAGTACTGGAAACTGACCGGGGGCTGGGAAGCAATTCAGAACCGGCTGGATCACCTCTCGTCAGGATTGATGGCACTGGCGGCGCAGTATGGCTGGCAGCTGGCAGGCCTGATGATGATCGGTGGCGCACTGCTACGCAGTGGCTGGCTGACAGGCGAATTCCCCCTGCGCCACTACCGTCAGGCGGCGGCGCTGCTGTTGATCATGGGGTTCTCCATTGCGGTGGCCGGTGTGGCAGCACAATGGCTGTTACATTGGGAATTTCGCTGGACCGCATTTTATCTGCAAGCGCCGCGCGATCTCGCCAGCCCGATGATTAGCCTGGGCTATGCTGCGTTCTGTCTGGCTTACTGGCCACAGATAGCACGCTGGCGCATCAGCTATGCCATCCAGTGCGTGGGCCGGATGGCGCTGACCAACTATCTGCTGCAGTCCCTAATCTGCACCACGCTGTTCTATCGCTTTGGCTTCTATATGCATTTCACCCGGCTGGAATTGGTGCTGATAGTCCCTGCGGTATGGCTCATCAATATTCTGTTTTCACTCATCTGGTTACATTTCTTCGCGCAGGGTCCGCTGGAGTGGTTGTGGCGGCGGCTTACGCTGCTCTCAGCGGGTAAATCGCGCATCACTGACAACGCCAGATAATGACCGCCATCACAAAGGTTACAGAATTGTATGTAACCGTTTTCATTCATGTGACGCAATTCACGCTGAACGCTGCCTGCCCCTGACAAAATAGCGCCGGTGTTCAACCTGGCGTGATGCCTTATTTTTCCTTTATGGAACTGCTGCATGATAACAATTCGTGATGTTGCCCGTCAGGCTGGTGTGTCAGTGGCGACCGTGTCGCGCGTCCTCAATCAGAGCAACGCCGTAACGTCTGACACCCGCGACGCCGTGTTACAGGCGGTCGAAGCGCTGGGCTATCGCCCCAATGCCAACGCCCAGGCGCTGGCTACGCAGGTCAGCGATACGATCGGGGTCGTCGTGATGGATGTCTCCGATCCCTTCTTCGGGGCATTGGTTAAGGCGGTGGATACCGTGGCGCAGCGCGTGCACAAACATGTATTAATCAGCAATTCCTGGCATCAGGAAGAGAAAGAGCGTCATGCCATTGAAGTGTTGATCCGTCAGCGCTGCAGCGCCCTGGTCGTTCACGCCAAAACGCTGCCGGACGCTGAGCTGGCGGACTTTATGCAGCACGTACCCGGCATGGTAGTCATTAACCGTATCGTTCCCGGGTTCGAACACCGCAGCGTCAGTCTGGATAACGTCACGGGTGCGTTGATGGCATCAAGAACTCTGTTACAACAGGGGCATTGCCGCATTGGCTATCTCTGCTCCAGTCATCCAATTGAGGATGTGGCGCAGCGTCGTGAAGGGTGGATACAGGCGATGGCAGAGCAGGGTATCCGGCCGCAGGAGAACTGGATAGCCAGCGCAGAGCCAGACATGCAGGGCGGCGAAGCGGCAATGGTGGAGCTGCTGGGGCGCAATCTCAACCTCACTGCGGTGTTTGCCTATAACGACGGTATGGCTGCTGGAGCACTCACTGCCCTGAAAGACAACGGTATTCAGGTTCCACAGCATTTTTCTGTCATTGGCTTTGATGACATCCCCATCTCGCGTTACACGGATCCACAATTAACCACTGTGCGTTATCCCATTGTATCAATGGCAAAAATTGCAACTGAGCTGGCGCTGCAGGGCGCAGCCGGGCTGCTTGATGACACTGCAACGCACATCTTTATGCCAACGCTGGTGCGGCGTCATTCGGTGGCGCAGCGGCAAAATGTGGAGTCCGTCACTAATTCAGGCGATTCAGTCATGTAACCGTTTTCAATCTGTGATTACATTCACAGTTAATTAACATTGCTCTCACTATGATGGCAACGTCTTACCGGACTGAAACATTATGTAACGCCAGTGTAACGGCATCAGTTGTGGTCTCAGTAGCCGGTTAAAGGGTTCAAACCCTCTTCATGGAAGCGTTGTGGCACAGGGAAGTCAGGTTTTAGACGGCGTTCAATGGCTTAACATCCTCATTACGTTAGCCAACGCGCCGATCTGTTTTACCGATTGCTCTCCCGCATGTTACGCGGTAGCGCTAAAAAGACCCTGCATAATAAAACCGGAGATACCATGAATAAGAAGGTTTTCACGCTTACAGCACTGGTTGCCAGCATGATGTTTGGTGCAACCGCTCACGCAGCTGACACCCGTATCGGCGTGACTATTTACAAATACGATGACAACTTCATGTCAATGGTGCGCAAAGACATCGAGAAAGAAGCGAAAGCGATCGGTGGCGTACAATTGCTGATGAATGACTCACAGAACGACCAGTCCAAACAGAACGACCAGGTTGACGTGCTGATGGCAAAAGGCGTGAAAGCGCTGGCCATTAACCTGGTTGACCCGGCTGCGGCTGCGGTAGTAGTAGATAAAGCGCGTGCCAACGATGTGCCGGTCGTTTTCTTCAACAAAGAGCCGAACGCTAAAGTGCTGGCCGGTTATGACAAAGCTTACTATGTCGGTACCGACTCTAAAGAGTCTGGCATCATTCAGGGCCAGCTGATTGAGAAGCACTGGAAAGCCACACCTGCCTGGGATCTCAACAAAGATGGCACAATTCAGTTCGTGCTGTTGAAAGGCGAGCCGGGCCATCCTGATGCCGAAGCTCGTACTAAATATGTCATTGACACCCTGAATAAAGATGGCCTGAAAACCCAGCAGTTGGCGATGGATACAGCAATGTGGGACACCGCCCAGGCTAAAGATAAGATGGACGCGTGGCTGTCAGGCCCGAACGCTAAGAAAATCGAAGTGGTCATTGCTAACAACGATGCGATGGCAATGGGGGCGGTTGAAGCGCTGAAAGCGCACAACATGACCTCAATCCCGGTCTTCGGCGTCGATGCACTGCCAGAAGCGCTGGCGCTGGTGAAATCCGGAGCGCTGGCGGGTACTGTGCTGAATGATGCGGAAAACCAGGCAAAAGCCACGCTGGATATTGCCAACAATCTGGCCAACGGTAAAGCCGCCACCGACGGGACTAACTTCAAGATGGTTGATAAGATCGTCCGCGTTCCTTACGTTCCGGTTGATAAAGAAAATCTGTCTCAGTTCCAGAAATAAGATCGATCACGGGCGCGACCGCTGTCGCGCCTTTTTTATGTCACCACCGTTTTTTAGCCAGGTAAAATATGGCCAGTGATAACACGACCGCGCAGCGAGAATATCTGCTGGAAATGACAGATGTCTCAAAATCATTTCCCGGTGTTAAAGCGTTAGATAATGTGAATTTGAAAGTGCGGCCTTACTCTGTTCATGCATTAATGGGCGAGAACGGTGCCGGGAAATCAACCTTATTAAAATGCCTGTTTGGTATTTATAAAAAAGATACAGGCAGTATCCTGTTTCAGGGTAAAGAGATCGACTATACAAGTTCCAAAGAGGCGCTGGAAAATGGTGTGTCGATGGTGCACCAGGAATTAAACCTGGTTCTGCAACGAACCGTTATGGATAACATGTGGCTGGGGCGTTATCCGCGCAAAGGTTTCTTTGTCGATCAGGATAAAATGTACCACGACACCAAAGCGATTTTTGACGAGCTGGATATCGATATCGATCCGCGCGACAAAGTTGCTAATCTTTCTGTGTCACAAATGCAGATGATTGAAATTGCCAAAGCGTTCTCCTACGACGCGAAAATTGTGATTATGGATGAGCCAACCTCCTCGTTAACCGAGAAAGAGGTCAATCACCTGTTTACGATTATTCGTAAGCTAAAAGATCGCGGCTGTGGCATTGTTTATATTTCTCACAAAATGGAAGAGATTTTCCAGCTGTGCGATGAGATTACTATCCTGCGCGATGGTCAGTGGATCACCTCTCAGCCGCTGGCAGGGCTGGATATGGATAAGATCATCGCCATGATGGTCGGCCGCTCACTGAACCAGCGTTTTCCTGACCGTACCAACGTGCCAGGCGAGACTATTCTTGAGGTGCGTAATCTGACGTCACTTCGTCAGCCCTCCATTCGTGATATCTCATTTGATCTGCGTAAAGGGGAGATTCTTGGCATTGCCGGGCTGGTAGGTGCTAAACGTACCGATATCGTTGAAACGCTGTTTGGCATTCGCGAAAAATCGGGCGGTACCATTAAACTGCATGGCAAACCGATTAATAATCACAGCGCCAATGAAGCCATTAACCACGGTTTTGCGCTGGTTACCGAAGAGCGTCGCTCTACCGGTATTTATGCTTTCCTCGATATTGGTTTTAACTCGCTTATTTCTAATATTAAAAAATATAAAAACAGGATGGGACTGCTGGATAATAACCGCATGAAGAGTGATACCCAGTGGGTTATCGATTCAATGCGCGTAAAAACACCAGGGCACCAAACCCAAATTGGTTCGCTTTCGGGCGGTAACCAGCAAAAAGTGATTATTGGCCGCTGGTTATTGACCCAGCCTGAAATCCTGATGCTTGATGAACCAACACGCGGTATTGATGTTGGCGCGAAATTCGAAATTTACCAGTTGATTGCTGAACTGGCGAAAAGAGAAAAGGGCATCATTATTATCTCATCCGAAATGCCGGAGCTGTTAGGCATTACCGATCGTATTCTGGTAATGAGTAATGGTCTGGTAGCAGGCATAGTTGATACCAAAACGACCACGCAGAACGAAATATTGCGTTTAGCGTCATTACACCTTTAATGAAGCAAGGGCTGTTAACATGAAAGCGACTACAAAAAAGAATGCGCTAAACTGGTTAAAAGAGGGCGGCATTTATGTTGTGCTGCTGGTATTGCTGGCTATTATTATTTTCCAGGACCCCTCATTTTTAAGTTTGATGAACCTGAGTAATATTCTGACCCAGTCTTCGGTGCGCATTATTATTGCACTGGGTGTGGCGGGCCTGATTGTGACGCAGGGTACGGACCTGTCAGCCGGACGTCAGGTCGGTCTGGCGGCGGTGGTAGCCGCAACATTGCTGCAGGCGATGGATAATGCGAACAAAGTCTTCCCGACGCTGGATACGGTGCCGATTCCACTGGTTATCCTGACGGTGTGTATCATCGGTGGCGTGATTGGTCTGGTCAACGGGGTGATTATTGCTTACCTCAAGGTAACGCCATTTATCACTACGCTGGGCACCATGATCATCGTTTACGGTATCAACTCACTCTATTACGACTTTGTTGGCGCATCGCCGATTGCCGGTTTTGATGCAGGGTTCTCGAAATTTGCACAGGGCTTCTTACGCTTTGGTGATTTCAAACTCTCTTTCATCACCTTCTACGCTGTGGTTGCTATTATTTTCGTCTGGGTGTTGTGGAACAAAACCCGCTTTGGCAAAAACATCTTTGCTATCGGCGGTAACCCGGAAGCGGCGAAAGTGTCAGGCGTGAATGTGCCTATGAACCTGATCATGATCTATGCCTTGTCCGGTGTCTTCTATGCCTTTGGGGGAATGCTGGAAGCGGGTCGTATCGGTTCTGCCACCAATAACCTCGGCTTTATGTATGAGCTGGATGCGATTGCGGCCTGTGTGGTCGGTGGTGTCTCTTTCGCCGGTGGTGTGGGTAGTGTGGCGGGCGTCGTGACGGGTGTACTGATCTTCACCGTCATCAACTATGGTCTGACCTATATCGGCGTCAACCCTTACTGGCAGTACATTATTAAAGGCGGCATCATCATCTTCGCCGTGGCGCTGGATTCACTGAAATATTCTCGTAAGAAATAAGTTTTATTCAACGCTAAGGAAGCGACCTTCGGGTCGCTTTTTTTATGGGGGGTGAGTGCTGGGAGCGTTGATTTGAGACAGAGTATGCGAAGGGAACACGGTCAGATCGGAAAGACGCTATCATCGATACTCTCGACCTGCTTAGTTTATAGGAAAGTGCTGGGGGGCATTGCTGTGAGACGAAGTATGCGCAGGGAACAGGGTCAGATCGGAAAGACGCAAAAGCCGTCATCCATGACACGCTCGGCCCGCGCCGTCCTGGCGCGGGACGCTTTCCTCTTCTGATCGTGTTCCCTGCGCGTTAGGCTTATTTATTGCTGTCAGGTTTGCCCTGATTCAGACTTATAAGCTGTCTGCTTGAAGATCGCAGCGGAGTGGCCTTCTGTCAAACGGCGACAAAACTTAAAGCGATGGGAGCATACGCCTGTAGCAAAGCATCGCGGGCCATGGATGGCCCGCGCTGAGCATGCCAGGGATGGCATCTTTTGCGTCTTTGCGAAAGGCGTATGCTTCCAGAGCCCTGCACGTTACCACCAGTCCTCATCACAGCAGTAACAAGCTAAAAGAAACCGCTGCGCGTCAGCTATTTCCGTAGCTTCTGTTCCAGCTCCAGCAACTGCTCCGGCGTCACCGCAGGATAACTCTGCGCATCCTCAGGAACATCGCGTACGGCAGGAATCGGCACCAGCGGGCCTAAGAAGCGTGGCTCGCGTTTAAGCAGAAAGAGGTCCGCCAGCGCGCCCAGCCGGGCACCTACTTCTCTAAAGCGTACGTTAAGCATGTTTTTCGGTGATGGCACCGCATAACATTGGGCCTGGATGCCCAGCTGTAAGGCGATAAACAGCGCACGCTCACAGTGGAAACGCTGCGTGATAATAATGAAATCATTAGTATCAAACACTTTACGGGTGCGCACTATCGAATCCAGGGTTCGGAACCCGGCATAATCCAGCACGATATCGGCTGGATCCACACCGGCTTTGATGAGGTCGCGGCGCATGGTCATCGGCTCGTTATAGCTTTGCTGTGCGTTATCACCACTCAGCAGCAGATAATTTACCTTGCCGCTGTTGTAGGCATTCAGCGCGCCCTGCATGCGATAGAGATAATACTGATTGATGACGCCGGTACGATAATATTTAGCCGTCCCCAGTACCACACCCACCTGACGATGTGGCAAAGAAGAGACATTTTCGTAGATAAAAGGCGCAGTTTTCCAGCTGATCCAGCGATCAAGGCCGAGCGCCGTTGCCATCATCAGTAAGATGATGAAAAGCAGACCAATGATAACGCGTTTCAGCATGCGCCTGGAGACTCGATTTCAGAATGTTGAGATGGGACAAGGCTACTTGAGCTCTCGCAGCGAAGCAAGTTACTGCCGGCTGGCTGTACTCTTTTTGAACACTGCCGGATCGGGTGCGACCCGGCAGTAGAAGGATTAAATCGAAGTACGACGATAGTGACGATATTGCGGCAGCCAGAAGTTGTTGGCGATAGCCAGTGACAACACATCTTCTGAGGTCACTACGGCAACGCCTGCCAGCTGAGCGGCTTTACCCACTTCCATCGCAATGATTTTCGAGACACCCTGAATGTCCTTGATTTCAGGCAGCACCGGGCCTTCACCTTCATTTACCAGCGGAGAGCAGTCAGCAAGCGCGCGGCTGGCAGTCATTAGCATGGTATCGGTGACGCGACTGGCACCTGAAGCAATCACACCCAGACCAATACCCGGGAAGATGTAGGAGTTGTTGCACTGCGCAATCGCGTAAGTCTTACCGTTCCAGCTCACCGGCGAGAACGGGCTGCCGGTTGCAACCAGCGCGGCACCGTCAGTCCAGGCGATGATATCGGCTGGTGTCGCTTCCACGCGTGATGTCGGGTTCGACAGTGGCATCACGATAGGGCGTTTACAGTGCTTGTGCATCTCGCGGATGATTTCCTCGGTGAACAGACCCGGCTGGCCGGAGACACCAATCAGAATATCGGGCTTAGCATTGCGCACGACATCCAGCAGCGAAATGGAATCACTGGTGACATCCCATTGCTGCAGGCTTTCGCTCTTTTGCACCAGCTTGCTCTGGAAATCGAGCAGATTAGGCAGCTTGTCTGTCAGCAGACCAAAGCGATCTACCATCATCACCCGGGCGCGCGCCTCATCGTCACTCAGTCCTTCTGATTTCATCTGCGCGATGATCTGTTCAGCGATACCACAACCCGCGGAACCGGCACCCAGGAACACCACTTTCTGCTCGCACAGGCGGCTACCGGCCGCGCGGCTGGCAGCAATCAGCGTACCCACGGTCACGGCGGCGGTGCCCTGAATATCATCGTTAAAGCAGCAAACTTCATCCTGATAGCGGTTCAGCAGCGGCATGGCGTTCTTCTGGGCGAAATCCTCAAACTGCAACAGCACTTTCGGCCAGCGGCGCTTAACGGCCTGGATAAATTCGTTAACGAACGCATCATACTCTTCACCGGTGATGCGGGGATGACGCCAGCCCATATAGAGCGGATCGTTCAGCAACTGCTGGTTGTTGGTGCCGACATCCAGCACCACCGGCAGGGTATAAGCCGGACTGATGCCGCCACAGGCGGTATAGAGTGAAAGCTTACCAATCGGGATGCCCATGCCGCCGATGCCCTGATCGCCCAGACCCAGGATACGCTCGCCATCGGTCACCACAATCACCTTCACATTCTGCTTGGTGGCGTTTTGCAGCATATCTTCAATGCGGTCGCGGTTCGGGTAGGAGATGAAAACGCCACGCGCACGACGGTAGATTTCTGAGAAGTGTTCGCAGGCTGCGCCTACAGTCGGGGTGTAGATAATCGGCATCATCTCTTCGAGATGATTATCCAGCAGACGGTAGAACAGCGTTTCGTTAGTGTCCTGAATATTACGCAGGTAGACATGCTTATCATTATTGTTTTTGAAGTCCTGGAACTGACGCCAGGCACGCTGCGCCTGCTCTTCGATCGATTCCACCGCTTCGGGCAGCAGACCGTTGAGGTTAAATTCGTTACGTTCTTCGAGGGTAAAGGCGCTGCCTTTGTTCAGCAGGGGAAATTCCAGCAAAATCGGGCCAGCATAAGGGATATACAGCGGGCGTTTACTTTCGTAGTCGAGTTCCATGTAGTGATGCTCCGGTTGCAGTGTTGTCTGGCGTCACGCCGGAAAGGTAGCGCCAGTTTCCTTACCCGTTATAGCTCAGACTGCAGGCCTGGCAGCGGCAGGGTAACCGCTGCAAAAACATTCACGACCGTGCTGCCATCCTGCAACCTGAATTATTCAGAGTAATTTTTAATGACGTGAATTCTGGTGCCAGATCCTATGAAATTTCCCGCAGAAGTACAGCGTTTGTTCATAAAAGCTCACAAAACTGTGGTCTCCCCGGCAGCGGGTTATGGTTTGTATAGCGTGACCTGCAGTAGCTCACCGCAACCAAATGTGTTCAGGGTTGCCTGCGTGGCGGAGAACTGGCTTAACGTGGCATTTTCCACCTCAGCTAACACCGCTTTTTTTATCTGGCGAACATCGCCGCCCTGCATGTTCAGCAGGACCAGCGCTGCCTGAAGCGGCGGGAAGCTCGGGTTAAACGCGGCATTTTCCGCATAGCGACCGGCGACAATCGCGCCATCAGCGGTCAGCAGCGCAACACCGGAGTGTGAC
>Ga0075019_10000103_pt1 | contig 47104 bp, 40 predicted proteins | sample ColStrG_CSR_2013_FD_71473 | JGI IMG/M metagenome (GOLD analysis project Ga0075019, IMG submission 71473) | Freshwater sediment microbial communities in response to fracking from Pennsylvania, USA - Cold Stream Run_MetaG_CSR_2013 | ecosystem: Environmental > Aquatic > Freshwater > Creek >...
GGCATCAACACTGGCCGCCTGGGCTTCCTGGCCATCAACAGCCGCGACGACATGGAGGCAGCCATCACCGCGTTGGTCGAGGGGCAATACCGGCTGGATACCCGCTCGCTGCTGCGGCTGACATCGTCGCCGAAACTATTTGGAGACATCAACTTTGCGCTCAACGACTTCACCATCATGAAAAAAGATACGTCGGCGATGATCACCGTGCACGTATTTGTCGATGGGCAATTGCTCAACTCCTACTGGGCCGACGGCATCATCGTGTCGACGCCCACTGGCTCCACTGGCTACTCGCTCAGTTGTGGCGGACCCCTGGTCTATCCGGAATCCGAAAGTTTTATTATCACGCCTGTCAGCCCGCACAACCTTGGCACCCGGCCCATCGTGCTTTCCGACAAATCGGAGATCACGTTTCAAATTGAAGGGCGGAGCAAAAAATACCTGGTTTCGCTTGACTCTCGGTTCGAAACGATTGACGAGTCGGTGAAGTTGAAGATCAAAAAAGAGAAGTTTCATGTCAAATTGGTCCAGTTGCCAGGTCAACATTACTTTCACACGCTGCGGCAAAAGTTGAATTGGGGACTTGATATCAGGAATTAATCGATTTTAACTTTTTTGGCTTACCTTTTGCCTTAAATTTTAATTCAGAGGCTAAAAGTTAAATCGAATTAATTGTACCTTTGCCGTTCGGCTAAATCTGTGAATTTATGAGGAAGTTGTATTTTACGCTGTGTGTGATGTTGATTTGTGCGTTGTTTACCACAGAAGCATTCAGTCAATTCAATCGAAAATCGATTAAAAAGAACAACAAGCGCATTGCCACATTTACTGGCAAAAAGCGTTTTGGGCGCGAGCACGTTTACTCGGGAATCGGCTTCTCCGTCAATGCCCTTAACTATTACGGCGATCTTTCGCCCCTGCCGAGCAAGTTTAGCACCGACATTTCCTTTACGAAGCCTGCCATTGGCATATCCATGTTTCACCGGTTCGGGCCGCGTTACACGCTGATCGGACAATTTATGTATGGCACGTTGAAGGGGTCAGATGCCGAATCGGCTAAAGATGCCTTCCGCAAAGAGCGTAACTTGTCTTTCCGCAACCGGATCAAAGAACTCTCAATCGTAGCCGTGTTCGACCTTTTTGAGAACAACGGCACCTACATCAGCCGCGTCAAGTGGACGCCGTATGCATTCGTCGGTATCGCCGGGTTTCTTCACAACCCACAGGCGCTGGCGCCGGCCACCTATTTGGATGGGACCCCTGATCCCTACGCAGGTCAGTGGGTAAATCTGCAACCCCTTGGCACAGAAGGTCAGTATTCGAACCTCAAGCCAGGTGATGTTAACTACGGTATCAAACCATACAATTTATTGCAAGTCGCCATACCATTTGGCGTCGGCGCACGTTTTAGGTTGAATGAAGTTTTTGATTTGTCTGCCGACATTGGATTCCGTTATACTTTTACCGACTATCTGGACGATGTGAGCAAGAATTATGTTGATTTAAACAGGCTTCAAGCGAAGGATCCCAGCATGACCCGATTGGCGCAAACGCTTTCTTACCGTTCGAACGAAGTAAAGCAACCGGCTGATTTGCCTAACGGAACAACCATGTATCCATTGAATACGCCTAACGGAATTGTCATGATCCCTTTGGTGAATGGTTATGGGTCAGAGGCAAAATCGAACAACCGTGGCAATTCGCGGAATAAAGACGTCTACATGGTTACGTCGGTTAAGTTGACCTATATCTTGGGTGCAACCTTCCACCGCGCCAAATTCAGATAACCGCTTCATGCCCGGCATTCGATTAACAATTGGTTTGCTTGGGGCGATTTTTGTACTCCATACCCGTGCCATGGCTCAATTGGGCCAGCGATCAGAAGTAGGCGGGGGATTAGGCGTCTTCAACTACACTGGCGACATCACGCGCACCTACGACATCACCACGTCCAAGCCAGCTGCCACCGTCTTTTACCGGGCAAATATCAGCAAGGTCATCTCCTTTCGCACCGCTATTACTGGCGGCGAAGTGGCGGCCAGCGACAAGCACCATCCGCTGGACTCCGTGGCCGTGAAGCGAAATGCGTCGTTCAATATTTTTCTACTCGAGGCATCGGGCACCTTCGAATATCACTTTTTAGATTGGCGCGACGAGCGTCACCGCCTGCGCTTCACACCGTATTTGTTTGCCGGCCTGGGCCTGTTCGGCATCTCCGGCAACAACAACAAGACCGCCCCCTATAGCAATGTGCAAATGAGCATCCCGTTTGGTGGCGGCATGAAATACGTGCTTAATCCGAAATACTACATTGCCTTCGAGATTGGCATTCGAAAGACGTTTTTTGATTACCTCGATAACGTTTCCGGCGGCAATCCACGGGTGAAGAGCTTTCAATTTGGCAATCCCAGCGATTATGACAATTACTTCTTTACTGGCATCACACTGACATATACGTTTTACGACATCCCCTGTCCGTCGAGCCCATACCGCTGATAAAACTTTTTATATTTCAAAAACATCTATTTAAGGCAAGGGGAAGCCATGCTGAATTACAAAATTTGGCTACTTTTGCAGCCCGGTGGCTACTTTGAGGGAAAATATTGACTTTGGCAATTTGCCCAAACACATCGCCGTTATCATGGATGGCAACGGGCGTTGGGCCAAAAAGAAGGGCGCCGCAAGAATATTTGGACACCGAAATGCGGTGCAGTCGGTAAAGGAAATCACTGAAACCTGCGGACAAATGGGGATCAAATTCCTCACCTTGTACGCCTTCAGCACCGAAAATTGGGGTCGGCCCAAAGAAGAGGTGGATGGATTGATGGAGCTTTTGGTGAACACCTTGCAAAAGGAAATCCACACACTCCTGGAGAACGATGTGAAGTTGAAAATCATTGGCGAGATCAGCAGCCTTCCGAAGGTTTGTCAGATGAACCTGCTGGAAGCCATGGAGACGACAAAAAACAACACCGGGTTGACATTGCTACTGGCGCTCAGCTACAGCGGGCGTGTCGAGATTGCCAAGGCGGCCAAAAAGATTGCCCAGCAGGTAAAAGACGGATTGATAGAACCGGCACAAGTGAATGAAGAACTAGTGGAAAAAAATTTGGAAACCTACGGCATACCTGATCCTGAACTTCTCATTCGCACCAGCGGCGAAATGCGTGTCAGCAATTTTTTGCTTTGGCAGATTGCCTATACTGAACTGTACATTACGCCCAAGCTATGGCCCGACTTTCGCAAAGAAGATTTGTTTGAGGCCATTTGCTCCTACCAAAAAAGGGAAAGAAGATTTGGAAAAGTATTGACCCCTAGTGCCTGAGTCGATGAGAAGGATTTTACTGATTTCAATTTGCCTTATTGCTGTTTTTTCTGTCGCTCAGGCGCAATTCCGGAAGAAGAGCACGCCGATCGTTTCGCATGAGCCGCAAAGGCCTTCGTCACTGAATTACCTCAGCCCTACCGAGTATACCATCGCCGGCATCGACATCGTGGGCCTCAACGTGCTGGATAAAAACGCCATGATTTCACTGACGGGCCTGAAGGTGGGCGACCGGATCAAGATTCCCGGATCGGCCACGGCCAATGCGGTGCGCAAACTTTGGAAACACGGCTTGGTGGGCGACGTCACAATCTCTGCAGACCGGCTCGAAGGCTCGAATGTGTTTATCACTGTGCGTCTAACCGAACGCCCCCGCCTGACCGACTTTTATTTTCGCGGCCTCTCGTCGGCCAAACAGTCGTCGCTCAAGGAAGATATGCGGTTGATCCGTGGCAAAATTGTTACCGACGCCATGATCCGAAACGCCGAAAGTTCGGTGAAACGCCACTTCGTGAAGAAAGGTTTTTTGAACACGCAGGTTAAAATTGTCAAAGAAAAAGATACCCTCAACCGCGGCGGTGTGCGTCTGCGGATTGATGTGGATGTGCAGGCAAAAGTGAAAGTAAACAACATCACTTTTGAAGGAAATGACCAGGTCTCTTCGACGGCGATGAAAAAGAAAATGAAGAAAACCCACGAACGTGCCCGCTTTACGCTGCACCGTGTGTTTCTGGCCAGTCTGCTGGACTTCAAACCCCGCTACGTGAAAGAATACCTTGACTCCAACCGGGCTACCAGTTGGAAGGACTTGAAGGGATTCCTCAATGACAATGTGAAACTGAACTTCCTGGCCAGCTCTAAGTTTACCCGCGCCGATTATGAGGAAGACAAGAAAAAAGTAGTTGCCTACCTGAATTCACAAGGTTTCCGCGATGCCGAGATTGTGTCGGACACGATCACCAAACACAATTACGCCAGCATTGACCTTAAAATTAAGGTGAATGAAGGCCATCGTTATTATTTCAGAAACATCTACTGGACAGGAAACTATCTGTACACGGCCGCCACACTCAACAAAGTACTTGACATCAAAAAGGGAGACATCTACAGCCAGGAGGCGATGGAAAAGAAGACGACTTTCAACCCGAAAGGAGGCGCCGACATCAGCGGTCTGTACATGGACAATGGCTATTTGTTCTTCCATGTGAACCCCGTTGAGGTAGCTGTAGTAGGCGACTCGATCGACGTAGAAATGCGCATATTTGAAGGTGACCAGGCCACCGTAGACCAAGTGACCATCGCCGGCAACGAGCGAACCAACGAGCACGTGATCCGACGCGAGCTGTCGACCATTCCAGGCCAGAAATTTCGCCGTGCAGACATCATCCGCACCCAGCAGCAATTGTCGCAGATGGGATATTTTAACGCCCAAAAAATTGAACAGGACATCCGCCCCAATCCCACCAGTGGCACCGTGAATATTGGCTGGAAAGTGGAGGAACAATCCAACGACCAGGTACAGCTCTCGGGCGGCTGGGGTGGGTACTACGGATTTGTAGGTACGGTCGGTTTGACGTTTAACAACTTTTCAATGCGGAACGTAGGCCATTTTAAAAAATGGCGTCCGTTGCCGGTAGGTGATGGCCAGCGATTCTCGATACAAGCCCAAGCCAACGGGCAATCGTTCCAAAGCTACAGCCTGTCGTTCTCCGAACCATGGTTCCGCGGCCGCAAGCCAAATTCGCTAACGATCAGCTTGAATCACTCCAAGTCAAGAATCCCAACTGGACGATCTGGCATTTCATTCAACTACGGCAACAGTCCTTACCTGGAACAAAGCGGTATCACGGTAGCCTTTGGTCGCCGGTTGGAGTGGCCGGACAACTTCTTCACGCTCACGCACTCGCTCGCTTATTTGGTTTACAACTATCACAACTATTTTGGCACGAACAATACCGTGTTGCCGGCCATCGGAACGACGAACAGTATTATTTTCAACACCACGCTGTCGCGAAACAGCATAGACAACCCGATGTTCCCCACGTCAGGGTCTACCATTTCGCTCAGCCTGAACCTGACGCCACCCTATTCGCTGCTGCGGCCAACGAACTACTACTCCGACATCAACCAGAAATACAACTGGCTGGAGTTGCACAAGTGGATGTTCGATTCCAAATTTTATGTGAAGGTATTGGGCAGCAAAAAGCCAGAGGGGCGCAGCCTCGTGATAGAGACCAAAGCTCACTTCGGTTTCATTGGAACCTACAACAACCGCATCGGCGGACCGGGTCCCTTTGAGCGCTTCCTGATGGGCGGCGCGGGACTCACGGGCGGGTTCAACTCTTTTGTGCTGGGCCAGGACATTATTGGATTGAGAGGCTATCCTGACAATCAGGTAACCCCGCCACTGTATGCCCTCCGCGGTACGCAAGCCGCTGCGGGCATCGAAGGCGGTATCATTTATAACAAATTCGGCATGGAAATGCGTTATCCGGTGGTGACCAGCCAGGCCGCCACGGTTTATTCTTTCGTTTTTTCTGAAGCCGGCAACAACTGGAATAATTATCGCGACTTTAATCCGTTTAACCTGTACCGCTCGGCGGGCTTTGGTGCGCGGATTTTCATGCCTGCATTTGGTCTGATCGGCCTCAACTGGGCTTATGGATTTGATACGTTGCCGAATGCCAGCCGTCCAAGCGGATCCCAATTCCACTTTACGATCGGCAATCAAATCCGGTAAAAAAATGGCAAAACGTGTTGTTGTTACGGGCTTTTTTCTTTTTTTCGGCCTGAATTTTGCGATGGCGCAGAAATTCGGATACATCGATTCAGAGTTTATCCTGAACAAGATGCCTGAATACGCCAAGGCCCAAAACGAAATCGAACAGTTTACGGCAGCCTGGCAGAAAGAAATTGACGAAATGCAGAGAAAGGTAGACGGCCTTTACTCCATGTATCAGGCCGAGCAGGTGTTATTGACGGAGGAAATGCGCCAAGAACGCCAAGCGGAGATCAAAAAAAAGGAAACGGAGCTAAAAGACTATCAAAAAAAGGTTTTTGGATTTGGCGGCCTGTTTTTTTTGAAAAAACAAGAATTGATTAAACCTTTGCAGGACAAAGTGTTTGAAGCGGTGAGCAAAGTGTCGAAGGCAAACCGGTTGGCCATAGTGTTTGACAAGTCGGCCGAGTTGGTGATGATCTATACCGACCCACGGCATGATTACACGGATTTTGTATTGGAAGAACTGGGTCTGGGAGATCCCAATGATAAAGTAAAATAATAAACCAACTTAAAAATGAGAACATTGCTAGTCGCGCTCTTTTGTGGATTTCTTTTAACTGCGAATGCGCAAACCGACCATCCGGTGCAAAAAATTGGATATGCTGAGTCAGATTATATCCTGAGTCAGTTGCCCGAATTCAAGAAAATCGACTCAGAGCTGAAGACCCACGGCGCGCAGCTTGAAAATCAGATGAAAGCCAAGTACGATGATTACCAGGCCAAACTGAAAGCCTACCAGGGCATGCCTGCCACCACGCCTGATGCCATCAAAGCAGACAAAGAACGCGAGTTGGCCGCTCTGCAAGACAACATTGAAAAATTCAAGCAAGACGCCCAATCTTCTTATCAAAAGAAATCGGCAGACTTGATGGATCCGATTTTCAAAAAGATCGGAAAGGCGATTGAAGATGTAGCAAAAGAAAATGGCTACAGTTTTATCATCAATCCGCAATTGGCCAATGGCGGCGACATCTTATTGTACAACGATGAGAAGTACAACATCTCCGACCTAGTGCTGAAAAAATTGGGAGTGACACCTACTCCGCCGGCGACCACGCCTACCAAGACAAATTGATTGAATGTTTGATTCACAAGAAAAGCCGGAGACGATCCGGCTTTTTTGTTTAACGGCTATTCTGACTTCAGCGATTTCACCGGGTTGCTCAATGCGGTTTTGATCGACTGATAGCTGACGGTGATCACGGCGATGGCCAATGCGGCAAGCCCGGCAATCGCAAATGCGCGCCAGCCAATGGACACCCGGTAGGCAAATCCCTGCAGCCAGTGGCTCATCAGCCAGCCGGCTAATGGCGCAGCCACCACAAACGCGATGAGCACCAGTTTGGTAAAATCTTTGGACAGCAAATAGATAATGCCCCTCACCGAAGCCCCCAATACTTTGCGCACGCCGATTTCGCGCGTACGTAGGCTGGTAGTGTAGGCTGACAACCCAAATAGCCCGACGCAAGCAATCACCAGCGCAAGGCCAGAGAAGACTGCGAACAATTTGCCCGACCGTTGTTCGTCTGCATAGCTGTGACTCAGGTTGTCGTCCAGAAATTCATATTTGAATGGCTCATTCAGCACAAACGATCGCCAAATGTGCTCCACACTTGAAATCGCCCGCTGGTAGTCGCCGCCGGGTTTCAGCCGCACGGCCACGTACCCCATCCCACGCAGGCCAAACGCCTCACCCGAATAAATGACGAGCGGGGTAATTTCGTCCCGCAGCGATTGAAAGTGAAAGTCTTTGACCACCCCAATGACGGTAAACATTTTGGTGATGACGGCGCCGTTTTCGCCTTGGTCGATGTGACGGAGCTTCACGCCCACTGGGTTGGGTAAACCCATGGTGCGCGCGGCCGTTTCGTTCAGCATCACATACAGTGAGTCGTTGGTTTCGCGCGCAAATGTGCGTCCCTCCTTGAGCTCGAAGCCAATCAACTTTGAAAAGTCATTGTCCACAATCATGGACTTGACCGTCAAAATCTCATCCGACCCGGCCGGTTGAAACTGGTCGCCAAAAAAGTCGTCGCGATTGCCAACCAATGAATTGCTACCGGCAGCAAAACTTACATCTGGCAGGCGTTTTACCTCTTCAATGAAGGTCTCCGTTTGTTTATTTAGAGTGAACGCGCGCTTGATCATTAGGACCCGCGACTTGTCAAACCCCAGGTTCTTATTTTGCCAATACTGCATTTGCTCGCCGACCACCAACGTGCATACCATTAATACAATCGAAATGACAAACTGAAAAATCACCAATCCATTGCGGAGCCAGGCCCCCTTTGCGCTGCCGGTAAAGTTTCCTTTCAACACCACCACCGGGCTGTAACTGCTGAGCACAAAGGCCGGATAGAGGCCAGCGAGCGTGCCTACCAGTAGCGCAAATCCAACCAATCCTATCACCACATCGGCGCTAAAAACGAGGCGCAGTTTCTTTTCAACCAAGTTGTCGAAAGAAGGCAATAAAAAATAGACCATCACCACTGCAATGATCAGGCTGATCACTGACACCAAAATCGCTTCCGTCAAAAACTGGGCAACCAATTGCCGGCGGTACGAACCCATCGCTTTGCGCACGCCCACTTCACGCGCACGTTGAGCTGACCGTGCCGTGGCCAAATTCATAAAATTGATGCAGGCAATCACCACAATCAACGCAGCAATCAACGACAGCACATAGATATATTTGATATTTCCGCTGGGCGTAATGGTGGCTTCGATGTTAGTGGGGTCGAGGTGAATGGCCGTGAGCGGTTGCAGCGTATACACGTAGCCGTTACCGGCTTTCTTGTATTCCGCCCAACTTTTACCCAAGTCGCGTTCAATGTGGGCCGCTGCATAGGTGTCCACCATTTTTGGAAACTTGGCTTCGAGCGCATGCGGGTCGGCACCAGGTCTTAGCTTGAGGTAGGTATGCGAATCAAACCCGGTGTAGTTTTCGCGATTAATAAACTTTGCAAACTCCGCGCCGGCAAGCGACCCCACCAAATCCAGTCGCAGGTGCGATGCATCGGGAAGGTCTTTAAAAACGCCTGTGACTTTATTTTCGCCCTGGTCGCCGCCAAGCACTTTGCCCAACGGGTCTTCGTTTCCAAAATACTTTTTTGCCGTGCGCTCCGAAATGATCACCTGGTTGGCAGATGCCAGCGCCGTTCGCTTGTCGCCGCGAATCAGCTCCAGGTCAAAGAATTTAAAAAAGTTGCAGTCTGCCTGCACAAAATAGTTCTCTTCAAACGACCGGACATCAGATTCGGCGGCTTTGTACGTCACCACGACATTGGCATTGGGGCCAAACAATTGCAGGGTCGCCTCCACTTCGGGAAAATCACGTCGGATGGATTTGGCAAACGAATGAGGCACCACGGCATAGTTAGTCACATGATTGGGGTACTTTCTGGCCAGCAGCATTTTGTAAATCCGCCCCGCGTCGGGGAAAAAGCGGTCATACGAGAGTTCGTGCTTGACGTAAAGGACGATCAGCAGGCACGCCGCGATGCTGATGGCCAGCCCGAAAATATTGATGGCCGAATACACCCGTTGCTTGTAAAGGCTGCGAAAGGCTGTTTTGATATAATTCTTTAGCATAGTACGTTAAGACGGAAAATTACAAAGAAAGGTTAACGACCCATCGGGCGTTGCTGTGTCTCTGGGCTTCGTGTTTGATGAAAAAATCTTAATTACCTTTGCAACAAGGTAAATCGGTATGATAAAATTCCTCGTCATTTTCGCTTTGGTCGTCTATATCCTATCCAAAATCGGAAGTTTCTTTTTTCGTGTCGGCGCCGCTTCGCAGCAAAATCGGAATTTCCAGGAAAGAAAGCGTGATGGATTTGGGGCCCCCGGCACCGCAAGTAAAAAGGACAAAGGCGGCCAGATCAAGGGAGGGGAATATGTGGACTATGAAGAGGTGAAGTAGCGCTTAATGTTTTCGGTTATCTTCGTAATTTGTTACACTTTTCCAGCCATTTTGTGAGAACTATCATCGCCTTCGTTGTCGTATTTTGTGCGAACTGTTTTTGCTGGGGTCAGCCCAATCAACGGCGCCTCGCTTTGGTCATTGGCAACGCCAATTATAAGTTTGCCAACCCACTCAAAAATCCGGTCAACGACGCCCGCGCCATCGGCAGCGCGCTGCAGGGCCTGGGCTTCGAGGTGATGGAATACGACGACGTCACCCAACCTCAAATGAAGCAGGCCATCAATTCTTTTGGGCAGAAGCTGAAAGACTATGACGTGGGACTGTTTTATTATGCCGGCCACGGCGTGCAATCCAAAGGCGTCAACTACATGATTCCGGTTGATGCCGAATTAAAAAATGAAGAAACCATCGAGTTCGATTGTGTGGCTGCCGACCGTGTGTTGGCGTTTATGGACGCCGCTTCTACCAAAGTAAATTTGATCATCATGGACGCGTGCCGCAACAATCCATTCGCGCGAAGCTGGCAACGCAGCGCCGGTGGTGGTGGGTTGGCTATGATGGACGCGCCCAAGGGTTCGCTCATTGCGTATGCCACGTCACCGGGCCGGACCGCCTCCGACGGGGCCGCCTCCAACGGACTCTACACCAGCGCACTGTTGAAATTCATGCGCAATCCGGCCCTCACCATTGAGCAGGTATTCAAGCAGGTGCGGAATGAAGTGAGCGACAAATCCGGTGGCGCGCAGATTCCGTGGGAGACGACCTCACTCACGGGCGAAGATTTTTACCTCGGCAAGGGCTCCAAAGTCGTTTTGGCCCAAGCCAGCGCCGACAACTCATCCAACCAAACAGCGTTGTCGCGCAGTCAGTCGTCCATCAAGGCGGCGAAAGTGACCGAAGAGGACAAGGCGCAGGCCGAGATATTTTTCGCGCAAGGTAAAATTTCGTACGATGCGCGCAAGTATGACAAGGCGTTGGGCGAGTTTTCAAAGGCGTTGAATTTCAATCCCGCCTATGCCGACGCCTACTACCATCGTGGCACCACCTACTATGCCATGGAGAATTACGACGACGCCATTCGCGACTACACCACCGCTATTCAGCTCGATCCGGGCTATAAAGAGGCCTTTTATTGGCGCGGCAATTCACACTATGCAGTGCGGCAGGATGACAAGGCGCTGGCAGATTACAATGAGGCAATCAAACTCAAACCCGACTATGCGCAGGCCTACTATTGGAAGGGCCGAACCCACTACGAACTGACTCAGGAAGATGCCGCCATTGAACAATTCAACAGGGCCATCGCGCTGAAACCTGACTATCGCGACGCCATTTTTTGGCGCGGCCAGGCATTTTATTCAAAGAAAAAATTTGACGACGCCATCGTGGATTATTCGCAGGCAATTGTATTGAAAAACGATGATGCCGAGTCTTATTATTGGCGTGCCAATGCTCGTTTTTCGCTGAAAAAATATGACCAAGCGTTGGAGGATTTTAACAATGCCGTTACCCTACGGGCCACCTATCCCGAAGCCTACTTCTACCGGGGCAAAGTAAAATATAACCTGGCTCGCTATGACGAAGCGCTGGCCGATTTTCAAAAAGCAGCAGACCAAAAGACCAGCTATGCCGAGGCGTTCTACTGGCAAGCGGTCGTGTATTATCATCTGAAGAATTATAATGCGGCCATTGACTTCAGCAGCAAAGCGCTTGAGATTAATCCGCAACACGCCGATGCCTTTTACTATCGCGCCATCGCACGCTACGCGCTCAAACAAGATGACGAAGCCATTGCCGACTTTGACCAGAGCATTGCGCTGAAGCCTGCAGCGGATGCCTATTACTGGCGGGGGTTGAGCAAATACGATCAGCAAGACTATGCCGACGCCATCCCCGATTTCTCAAAGTCCATTGAAATTGATCCGTCGGGAGCGACCACGCACAACTATTACTACTATCGCGCCAATGCCTACTACGCGCTGAAAATGGATGCCAACGCCATCAAGGATTTTAATCAGGCCATTGCCCGAAAACCGGACTTTGCTGAAGCATATTATTATCGCGGACTTTGCAATTTCTATCAGGGCCAAAAGGACACCGCGCTGGCCGATCTCAACAAAGCGTTGGAGTTGGATCCTTCCAACACCAAGTACACGAACTTCAAAGCCGCCAATTTCAAATAGCATGCTGCTCTCTTTTCAAAAATACCAGGCCACTGGCAATGATTTTGTCATTTTGGATAACCGCGACGGCCAATACCGCCTGACGACCGCTGACGTGACAGGAATTTGCGACCGCAGGTTTGGCGTTGGTGCAGACGGGCTGATGCTGATCGAACGCCACCCGGAGGTTGACTTCAACCTCGTCTACTTCAATGCCGATGGGTCGCCCAGCCTTTGCGGCAACGGAAGCCGCGCTGCTGTACAAATGGCTGCTGGACTTGGTTTAATAGATGGTAAAGCTGTTTTCAACGCATTTGATGGTGTGCATGAGGCCGAAATACTAGACAATGGCAACGTGCGGTTAAAAATGCACGATGTGGCGGTCACCCGGGAGATGGAAGACGGCGTATTCATCAACACGGGATCTCCGCACTTTGTGCAATGGGTGCAAGATGTCAAAGACTATCCAGTCTTTGACCGAGGCCGGGCGCTTCGTTACAGCGACAGTTTCAAACCCGGCGGCACGAACGTCAATTTTGTAGAGAACATCGATCGCGATACCATTTTTGTGCGCACCTACGAACGGGGCGTGGAAAACGAAACACTTTCGTGCGGCACAGGTGTCACCGCTTCGGCGCTGGCAGCATCGCTCCGCCAAAATAGCTCTCCAATCACAGTCAAAACCCTCGGTGGCGAACTCCAGGTAGAGTATAAGTCCGGCCATGATGGCTCATTTACCGAGATTTTTCTTATCGGCCCTGCCAAAAAGGTATTTACGGGCACAATGGAACTATAATTGCACCTTAAAAAACTTAATTTTGCCGTGGCCCGGCAACGGAATTTCATTGAATCAAAGTCGGTGCAAAACTCAACTCATTAACGTAGCGCGATGTTAAAATTAATTGCCAAAATTTTCGGATCAAAGTCAGAAAAAGATATAAAACGGATGACGCCGTTGGTCGAAAAAACCAAGCTTGAAGGCGAAAAACTTGTTTCCATCTCACATGATGAATTAAGGGGAAAGACCGCCGAAATCCAGTCGTTCATCAACGACAAGCTCAAGACCATTGACGACCAATTGGCCGCCCTTCATCAGCAAATTGAAGATCAACCGGACCTGGATATAAACGAAAAAGAGAAAATTTTTCTCCAGATCGATAAAATTGAACTGGAACGCAATGCCGAATTGGAGCGGGTCCTGGTGGAGGTGCTTCCCCCGGCATTTGCCGTCATCCGCGAAACAGCCCGACGGTTTAAAGACAACGAATACCTGGAGGTGACAGCCACTGAATTTGATCGCGCCTATGCTGCCAAAAACGACCACGTGAAAATTGTCGGCGACAAGGCCCGGTGGCACCGGCAATGGATGGCCGCCGGCAATCTGATCACTTGGGACATGGTGCACTATGACGTTCAAATCATCGGTGGCATCGCCCTGCACGAAGGTAAGGTAGCGGAGATGGCCACCGGCGAAGGAAAAACACTCGTCGCTACCTTCCCGGCGTTCTTGAATGCGCTGGCCAAACGCGGCGTCCACATTGTTACGGTCAATGACTACCTCGCCCGGCGTGACAGCGAATGGATGGGGCCGATCTTTGAGTTTCACGGCCTCCGGGTCGATTGCATCGACCGGCACGAGCCCAACTCAAACGAAAGAAGAAACGCCTACAAAGCAGACATCTGCTATGGCACCAACAATGAGTTCGGGTTTGACTATTTGCGTGACAACATGGCACGCGATCCTGAAGAGCTCGTTCAGCGCGGCCATCACTACGCCATGGTCGATGAGGTCGATAGCGTTTTGATTGATGAGGCACGAACGCCCCTGATCATTTCAGGCCCGGTGCCGCGCGGTGATGAACATGAATTCTATGACCTGAAACCCAGGATCAATAAAGTAGTTGAGGCGCAAAAGAAAATGGTCAATCAGTTTCTTAACGACGCCAAGAAATTGATGTCGGAAGGAAATGAAAAGGAAGGAGGCTTGCCTTTGTTCCGCGCCTATCGGGCGATGCCCAAATACAAGCCGTTGATTAAAATGCTCAGCGAAACCGGCAACAAGGCTGTCTTGCAAAAAACAGAAAACTTTTACTTGCAGGACAACAAGAAAGAAATGCCCAATGCCGACGCACCGTTGTTTTTTGTGATCGACGAAAAAGACAACAGCGTGGAGCTGACCGAAAAAGGAATTGACCTGATCACAGGCGAAGGCGAAGACCACAACTTCTTTATTCTTCCCGAAATTGGCGTCGAACTTTCCAAAATTGAAAAAGACCCTACCCTGCCCGCCGACGAAAAACTGGAGAAAAAAGAAGAGCTGATTCGCGACTACAATACCAAGTCGCAGCGCATTCACAGCATCAACCAGTTGCTGAAGGCCTATACACTGTTCGAAAAAGACACCGAATACATCATCGTAGACGGAAAAGTGAAGATTGTCGACGAGCAAACTGGCCGCGTGCTGGACGGGCGGCGCTATTCCGACGGCCTACACCAGGCGATCGAAGCAAAAGAAAATGTCAAGGTGGAAGACGCGACCCAAACCTACGCCACCATTACCTTGCAAAACTATTTCCGCATGTATCACAAGCTTGCGGGTATGACCGGAACGGCAGAGACCGAGGCCGGCGAGCTCTGGGATATTTATAAATTGGATGTGGTGGTGATTCCCACCAACAAGCCCGTTACACGCGTAGACCACGACGACATGGTGTACAAGACCGTGCGCGAAAAATTCAATGCCGTCGTAGATGAGATCGTGCGGCTCACAAAAGAGGGACGTCCAGTGCTGGTGGGCACAACGTCCGTGGAAATTTCGGAGCTGGTAAGCCGGATGCTGCAGATGAAAAAAATCAAGCATCAGGTCTTGAATGCGAAGCAACACCAGCGGGAAGCGGAAATTGTAGCCGAGGCGGGAAAACCTGGCACCGTGACCATTGCCACGAACATGGCGGGCCGTGGAACCGACATCAAATTGACACCCGAATCGCGGGCCGCGGGCGGACTTGCCATTCTGGGCACGGAGCGTCACGAGTCGCGCCGTGTGGATCGTCAGCTGCGCGGACGTAGCGGGCGGCAGGGAGATCCAGGTACTTCAAGCTTCTATGTGTCGCTGGAAGATAACCTCATGCGCCTCTTCATGCCAGAGCGCATTGCCCGCATCATGGACCGGCTGGGATTGAAAGAAGGAGAAGTGATCCAGCATTCGATGGTCACCAATTCAATCGAACGCGCTCAAAAGAAAGTAGAAGAAAACAATTTTGGTATTCGTAAGCGACTGCTCGAATACGATAACGTGATGAACTCGCAACGCGAAGTCATCTACAAACGCCGGCGCAACGCCTTGTTCGGTGAGCGCCTCCAGTTGGACATCCTCACCATGCTTTACGACACGTGCGACGAAATGGTCGCCAACGCGAAGGCAGGCGAAAATTTTGAGGCCTTCAAGTTGAACGTCCTCAGCGCACTTGGTGTCGACTTTCCGCTTACCGTAGAAGAATTTAATCAAACCGACCAGGCTGTGTTAAGCGAACGGTTGTACGAAGAGGCGCTGAAACAATACCAGCATAAAAACAAATTAATCGCCCAAAAGGCGATGCCGATCGTCACCGACATCTACAAGACCCGAGGAGCAACCATCGAAGAGATTCTGGTGCCTTTCTCCGACGGCATCAAACAGATCGGCGTGGCGGCAAACCTCAAAAAATGTGTCAGCTCCGGCAACGCAGAATTGATTAAGTCGATGGAGAAAATGATTACGCTCAACATCATCGATCAAAACTGGAAAGAGCATCTCCGCGATATGGACGACCTGAAGCAGTCCGTCCAAAACGCTGTTTACGAACAGAAAGACCCGCTGCTGATTTACAAGTTCGAAGGGTTTGAAGCCTTCAAGCGCTTTATCACCAAAGTGAACGAGGAGACCATTTCATTCTTAATGAAGGCCGAAATACCTGTGGAGGCACCCGACGAAGTGCACGAAGCACACGCCCAAAAACGGCAGCGCTTGCGCGAACAAAAAGATGAGTCGCGCTCACTGCTACAGGGTGGCGGGCAACCCCAGGCTCCACAGGAGCAAACGGAAGAAAAAGTAATGCCCGTACGGTCTGAAAAAATTGCGAACCGCAACGACAAAGTAAGCGTACAGTATCCGGATGGCCGCGTACTCAAGGACGTGAAGTACAAGAAAGTGGAAGACGACATTAAAAACGGAAGGTGCATCGTCACCGAAGGATGAAATCCATGACCACATCGGCAGCTATCGCAGGCGCAGCGACCCTTGCGCTCTGTGGGTTGCTGTCGACGCCTGGCTTCAGTCAAAAAAACAAACCCTATCGGGAAGACCTCTCCGCACTGCGGCCAAAAGTCGTCGCCCGCGGAGAAGAAACAGCCAAAGACACGGTAGTCGGTGCCTCACCTGCCGCCGTCGCGCCCACACATGCCGTCAATGCACGGGTGGATGCTGTGCTGGACAGCATCGATCAATTAAACCTCACACGAAAATTTATCGACGGTTTCACCATCCAGATCTATTCCGGACAAAAGCGCGAGGAGGCGATGAACACCAAAAAGAAATTGCAAGAGGAACTGCCCGACTGGACGGCCAATCTCCTTTATCAGCAACCAAAATTCAGGGTCACGGTCGGCAAATACTTTTCGAAACTGGCGGCGCAAAAAGACTTGTTGAAATTAAAGCGGCTCTTCTCGGCTGCTATTCTGGTACCAGAAAAAGTAACAATCAAATAGCGTGAAGCTCAATTATTGGGCAGACACCGTTTGGTTCCAGTCATACACCTTCTCAGAAATTTCGGTGAGCAGTGCCGGTGATTTTTCGAGCGCATTGCCCACAACAATCATGTCCGCGCCGGCCTCAAAAGCATGCACGGCTTTTTGTGGCGTGTTGATACCGCCCCCCACGATCAACGGCACATCCACCGATTTTCGCACGGTGCTGATCATTCGCTTGCTGATTTCGCGTTCGGCACCACTGCCGGCGTCCAGGTAGATCAGCTTCATACCCAGCATCTCGCCTGCCATGGCCGTGCAGGCCGCGAGCGAATATTTGTCTTCTGGTATCGGTGTGGTATTGCTGATGTAAGCCACCGATGTGGTTTTTCCCGAGTTGATCAGCATGTAGCCGGTGGGCAAAATCTCCAGCTTGTTACTTTTCAAGATCGGCGCTGCCAACACTTGCTGACCGATAAGATAGTCGGGGTTTCGGCCCGAAATCAATGACAAAAATAAAATGGCGTCGGCCGAAGGCTCTATTTGCAGCGCGCTGCCAGGAAACAAAACGACCGGAATAGAAACATTTTCTTTGATCACCTGAATCACCTGCGACAAGTTGGTGGTCGTGACCAGGCTGCCGCCAACAAAAAAATAATCCACGCAATTCTCGGTGGCAAGGCGCAGCAGCGTCTGCAATTGTGAAGTATCACTGATCTTGTCGGGGTCAATCAAAACAGCGATTGACTTTTTCTTTTGCTTGCTACGCGAACTCAGCGCTTCAAGAATCTTCATGCTTTGTTTTTCTGTTTTGCAGGTATTCGGAAAGCTTTTCTTTGGCCAGGTCAAGTAAAAAAATGGTTGCCACATTCAAAACCTTGTCGCCTACCTGCGTCAACATCGATGGCGTTTCGTTGGCCTCCGTCTCGAGCTCATCCACATCGGCTTTCTTAGACTTGCGTTTTTTTGTGGAGGAAAGCTGGGTCACCAACAAATAGGTGAGAGCCAGTGCGCCGCCAATGACGAGGGCGTTCTTCAGCACGCTCTCTGTTCGGTCAGAAAGGTCCCGCAAGTCGCGCTCCATCTCCTGACGGTGCCGATCGGAAGTTTCGATTAGTCTTTTCTTTTCGGGATCCTGGGTTTCAAGCAACTCCATGTTATTTTCCTTTCCGTTTGGTCTGTTCCATTAAATACATCTCAAAAAAGTGACTGATTTTTTTCCTGAATAAGATCAGGAGCAAACCGGGCACGCCGTAAAGGCCCGATACGATCCAATAGCCGGCAAAGGGCGTCGCAAAGAAACCGTTGAGATACACAGCCAGGCCAATACTAAAAAAAACCAGAAAAAGCAGACCCAAGAGTAGGATCAGTGCCACCATCAGGCCATGAGAGACTACCCGTGCGACCTCCTCGCGAATTTCAATCTTGATGAGCGCCACGCGCGCCTCCAGGTATCCAGAGAGGCTTTCGACGAAGTGGTCCAACCGGAGCAATTTGAAAATCGAATCTTTCAGTTTTTCCATGCAAATCAATATGGCAATATAATGATTTTGACTTTCAGATGGGAACGAGGCCCGGACTTACTGATTCAGATAGATCAGCGAAAACGGCACCAGAAAAAACACGATCAGCAGGTACAAGAAGCCAACCAGCCGGTTGTGAAGGGTGAGTTTTCCCATGCCGGTGGCCAATTGGAAAGGAATTTCCTTCAGGAAGGGTGTGCGAAAGAATAATAAGATCCCGATGAAATTAAACAGGAAGTGCGTGAGCGCAATGCTGATAGCCGCGTTGGAGTTGAAGGTGCTGGCCATAAAAGCCGTGACAGTCGTGCCGATATTGGCGCCCAAAATAAAGGCCGCCGCCTGCCGCAATTTGATGATGCGCTTGGCCACGAGCGGTACCACCAACGATGTAGTTACCGTGCTAGACCGAATCGCTGCCGTGGTCACCAGCCCCCAGCCAAACGACTTGTAGGGATTCTTGAAAAAGAAGCGTTGCAATTTTTCTGGCGAACCAAATCCCAGCATGTTGGAAATGAGTTTGCGAAAGAACAATATCGAACCATACAGCAAGATCACAGACAACCCACCCAGCACATAGCCGTTTCCAATCACGCTGGTGATGAAATTGATCGGGCCGCTGAGTGTGGGTCCCAGCAGTTTAAAACTCCCGACGGGCTGTACGGACGGTTCGTGAAAAAGGTGGATCGCAATGAATTGGGCCATCCGCGACAAGAACTGAAACTGATATTCCAACGGAAACAGAATTAGCGCGGTGAGGATCTTAAAAAAACCGTGGTAAGTGCCTGCCGACACGGCGCGGCGAAACTCTTTCTTCTGGTTGATAAAGCTAAGCGAAACGATCGTGCTGGTAATCGTGGTACCAATGTTGGCGCCCATGATGATGGGAACAGCGCCGGGAAGCGTGAGCGAACCAGACGCTACCAATGCAACCGTCAATGAGGTCGTGGCCGAACTGCTTTGAATAATGGCTGTGACCAAAAGGCCGATGAATAGCCCCGTAAATGGGTTTGAGGTGGCCAAAAGAATCGTGTCCGTCACTGCCGCACCAAGGTGCTGCAGCGAAGAAATCATCAGATCAAGTGAGAACAAAAAGACAACCAGGCCGACAAGAAAGTACAGCGCACTTTGCAAATAGTATTTCCAATGAAAACTACTGCCGGAAACATCTGGTAATTCATCCTCCCTATCCATTCGCTTTTGTAAAGATACACGCTGCGCCGACTTGCCCGCGTGTTCAAGCCGATGGCCGTATTATTTTTTCATTAATTCATTGACCGCCAGCCACGCCATCATGCCAGGACCTATGCGCAAGGCCTCTTCGTCGATGTCAAAATTTGAGGTGTGCACGAAGGAGGTAATGCCGCGGGCATCGTTTCGCGTACCCAGACGGTAAAAGGACGCCGGTACCTGATGCGAATAATAAGCAAAATCTTCGGAGCCCAGCGTCAGGTCAATGTCCACCACATTTTCTTTGCCCAGGTATTCTTCCGCCGCGCGGCGTATCCTGGCCGTCAGTTCGCGGTCATTCTCCAGATAAGGATAGCCGTGCGAAATCTCCACGATGCATTTTCCACCCATGCTTTCGGCAATGCCTTCGGCCATTTTTTGGATTTTTTCCAATCCCTGCGCACGCCAGGTCTCGTTGAGCGCTCGAAAGGTTCCAGCAATCTTTACTTCATTAGGAATAATGTTGGTCGCGCCTTCAGCGATCACCCGCCCGAACGTGAGCACGGTGGGTTGCTTGGGACTGGCATTGCGACTGATCACCTGCTGTAGTCCAATGATGATGTGCGAGGCGATGACAACCGGGTCAATAGCCAAATCGGGCGAGGCGCCGTGTCCGCCCTTGCCCACCACAGTGAGATAAATTTCATCACTGCTGGCCATGTACATGCCCTCACGAAAGCCGACTTTGCCAGCAGGCACCAATGGCATCACGTGCTGACCGAGGATGGCCGCAGGCCTTGGATTATCCAACACTCCTGCTTTGATCATAAGCGAAGCCCCCCCCGGATTTTTTTCTTCACCGGGCTGAAAGATGAGTTTCACAGAGCCTTCAAATGCATCTTTTATTTCTGTAAGGATGCGGGCCGTCGTAAGTAGCGAGGCCGTGTGCACATCGTGTCCGCAAGCGTGCATGACCCCGGGATGAACTGACTTGTAGGCCGAGGAGCCTGTTTCCTGGATTGGCAAGGCATCCATATCGGCGCGCAACGCAACTACTCTTTGGTTCGGGTTTTTCCCTTCAATCAGAGCCACCACGCCGGTGCCGGCGATTCCCTCAGTGGGCTGAAGCCCAAGCGATTTGAGCTTGTTCGTTACAAATTTTGCAGTTTCATATTCTTCATATGACAGCTCAGGATGGGCATGCAGATGTCTTCGCGCCGTTACCGTTTCTTCCGCATAGCGATCTGCCAGTTCCTTGATTTTGTCCAACAACATTTCGGTTAGTCTTTCAGTTGTGCGATGAGCTTGTCGATCAAGCTATCTACTGACAAGCCCTCTGCTTCGGCCTTGAAATTGCGGACGATGCGATGGCGCAATACTGGCTTGGCCACGGCGCGTACGTCTTCGATATCTGGCGAATATTTGCCATGCAAGAGCGCATTGCATTTGGCGCCTAACACGAGGTACTGCGAGGCTCGGGGTCCCGCGCCCCACTCCAGAAAATCGGTAGCCAATCCGGGTTGACCCGGGCGAGTCGCAGTGGTGAGTCGCACGGCGTAAGCAATCACATTGTCAGCGATGGGTACGCGTCGCACCAGGTGTTGGAACGCCACAATATCCTCCGCCGTCACTGTTTTGTTAATGGTTGCGGTGGTGTCGGCGGTCGTCCCTTTTACTATTTGTAATTCTTGCTCGTAGGTCGGATAATCCAAATAAATATTGAACATGAAGCGGTCGAGTTGTGCTTCGGGCAACGGATACGTGCCTTCTTGTTCAATTGGGTTTTGCGTGGCCATGACAAAAAACGGTTGGGGCAGGGGATACCGGTTTCCCGCAATGGTGACGGCATTTTCCTGCATAGCCTCCAAAAGTGCCGCTTGCGTTTTGGGTGGCGTGCGGTTGATTTCGTCTGCCAACACAATGTTGCCAAACACCGGCCCTTTCACAAATTGAAAGTTGCGTTCTTTATCCATAGTCTCAGCGCCCAGGATATCCGACGGCATGAGATCAGGCGTAAACTGAATTCTTTTGAACTGCAAATCCATCGCCTGTGCCAATGTTTGCACCAACAGGGTCTTCGCCAGACCAGGCACACCGATCAGGAGGGCGTGACCATGACAAAATACAGCCGTGAGCGTGAGGCGCACAACTTCGTCTTGTCCGACGATGATTTTGGCGATTTCTGATTTTAACTCTTTATACGACTGGGCAAGGGCATTGGCGGCCTCCACATCATCCACGAAAACTTTAGCCATGTATTTGATTTCTTTGGCGGTGAAAATACCTTTTTATCCCGACCCGGACAATTCAAATATTCAGCGCTACTCGACGAGTTTGCACGTGTTATAGGCTGGATCGATATTGATAAAAACATCTTGCCGCGCCTTGATGAACCACTTGTTGATGGCCTTGTCTTTCTTTTCTGCCAGCGCAGCCGATTGAATCCGGTGCCAATCGTCTTTCAGGTTGGCCTGGTGCGGCGCTACCTTGGCTTTGAAATAAATAATCCGCATGGCTTCTTTTTGTTTGTCGGTGCGATAAGGTTGCGGCTTAGAAATGTGTCCGACTTTCATGGTATCGATGGTCAGGTAGACGGCCGGGTCGATCTGTTTCAGCGACACACGCACGCCGCCATCGGGGTCGGTCATGAAGCCCGAGTGGCTTTTCGTTTCGGTGTCGTCCGAGAACAGTCGTGCGGCTTGCTCAAATTTAATACTGTCCTTCATGATTTTTCGGCGGATGCTATCCAGAAACAGCCCGGCCTGCCGCACATCTTTGGCGCTCGGCACCGCGTTGATCAGGATGTGGCGCGAGTTGTACTCGTTTCCGCGGCGGTCGATGAGCTGCATGATGTGAAAACCAAACGGCGACTCGAACGGATGTGAAATTTCCCCTTTACGCAGCTTGAATGCCATTGCTTCAAACTCGGGCACCATGGCGCCGCGGCCTACGTAGCCCATTTCTCCACCGTTGGCTTGGGCGCTGGGATCTTCCGAATATTTTTTGGCCAGCTCATTAAAATTTTCGCCATTCAAGATGCGATCGCGCAAACCCTCCAGACGCGCCTTGGTTTGTTCTTTTTGCTCGTTATCGATTTTGGCCACGCGCACGATCTGCCCGATTTCGGCGTCGGCATCGTAGTAGGGCAAACTGTCAGATGGAATCTTAGTAAAGAATTTTTTTACCTCCGACGGTGTGATTTCAATCTCCTTGGTGATGCGTTGAGTCATCTCTCGTGCCAGCAACTGCTCGCGAATCTGATCGCGCAGCTCGATCTTTATTTGCTCCAGCGTCTTGCCGTACTGACGCTCCAGTTCCTCTTGTGAGTTGCCGTAGTTTTGAAGAATCACGGACATCCGCTGACTTGTATTTTGATCCACCTCGGCATCGGTCACCACCACGGAATCAATTTCGGCCTTGGCTACCATCAGTTTGTTCATCACCATGCGGTTGAGCAACGCACACTTGGCCTGTTCCGAGCCCACATTTCCCTCCGTCAGGTAGTTTTGATAAGCAGCCTCCAATTCAGATTTCAAGACAATGTAATTGTCCACTTTGGCAATGATCTTATCCAGAATAAACCCGGTATCTTCCTTCGGGTCTTTGGTGTCTTTCGCATCCTGGGCCTGCGCGACAGGCGACAGCCATACCAAAAAGGCCAGGCTAGTTACCAAAAATCTCGAAATCCCTATTTTTTGAGCCATTTTCATAAACCTCATCCTCCAATTTTTTTGCAAGTTCAACTTTTCTTTTGTTTAATATAATGTTTTTGATGTCCCGTTTTACAAACTCCAACGGCGACACATTGTCGGTAATTTTGTATGCGTCGATTTTAAGGAAGTACAAATAATTGGGGTCACTGGTTTCATAGTAATTGTACGACCTCAAAAACTGGATTTTATTGGGTATTTCCGCCAACGGTGAATTCGCTGTGAGTCGGTCAAACTCAATCCAACTGGAATCGGCCAGGTGATAGGCCGCCGAAAAACTGAGGCAGTACGATTTCAATTCGGCCACCTCCTTATCTTTCGTTGAAAACATAAGTTCTTTGATCCGCTGCGTGCGCGGCGCATCTTTCGGCACTTTGATGTAGGTGCCCCGAATGATATTCTGCTTGAGGATGAAGTTGTCGAGATGCTCCTTGTAGTAGGCGTCGATGGCGGCATTGTCGATGCTGTCGTTCAGGTGCTTGCGGATATAAAAGTTCAAGAACTCATAACTGATCAAGCTGTAGCGATAGTCCAATACCTTGCGCTCCACTTCCGCCTGATCGATGCTAATGGTCTTCAGTGCTTCTTCGATCAGCAATTGCTTGCGTATCCAGCTGTTCACGTAGGCATTGACGCGTGCCGCGCTATCTTCTTTGCTGGTTTTTTCGGCCAAGATACCTTTCAACTCGTCGGCATAGAGGTAGGCCGTGTTCACGCGGGCGAGCGCCTGACGTTCGCGGTCTTTTCCGTTTTCGCTTTTGATGCGAATGAGATCGCACGAAGCCATCGTCAGCAGCAGGATGAATACGGCGCAGGCATTTGGATTGGATATGGTGACGAAGCGGTTCATTGTCCGGTTAACTCTTTGACTACATTTTTCTTTGCCTTCGAGATGATCGTCACGGGATACTTCCGGCGCAGCGATGCCACCCATTCTTTCTCGAGCATGTCCTGATAGTCGGAAATGACGTGGGCTTTTGCTTCCCCAAACGCTTTGATGCCCGGGGTCACCAGTTGTCTGACTTCAACGAGGTAGTAAGTGCCATCGATGTCGGTCTGCTGAAGGCCCGTCACCCAATTTATTTTGTCAATGACTTTGCTGTCGCCTTTTTCGTAATTCCGAAAAGGCTGCACCGACTTAAATTTTTTCAAATCGGTCGCGGTAATCGAATCACCCTGCGTCACTTTGTTTTTAATCGATTCCAAAAACGCGCGGTCCGTAGTGGAAAAAATTCGGGCCTCTACCCTGTTGCCCACTTGATAACGTCCGCGGTGCGCTTCATAGTATTTGCGCTGCCCAACGGTGTCTTCCGACGCCTTGTTCCACACTTCCTTTTCCATGATTTCAAATAGTAAAATCCCCTCGCGGTATTCCGTCAGCAGGTAGCGAAAATCCGGGTTCTCGCGAATGATCTTATCCTCCTCGGCCAGGTCTACCTTTTCGTCTACGAAGCCGTTGTATAAAAGATCAAAATATCCAGCCGGGCTGAGGTTTTTGGTTGCTTGCGGATGTGCCATCGCCCAGTCGAAAAAATCCTGCGCCGGCCAGGTCCGGTTGCCCACCACAAAGAGTGGCAGTCCACCGACGGGTGAGCCGGCAAGCTTCCACTTTCTGGTCAGCCAACTGGAATCTGCCAACGCTTGTATCTTCATTTTATTTTCATGGTTCTCGGCAAAGCCCAATTCCTTTCTGCGATCATTGGCTGCTGCCTTGTCGGCCAATGTCACACGTTCGTCGCGGGCCACCCGTTTTTTTAGCGATGCTTCCATTTCGGCATAGGATGGAATCGGAATCTTTTTTTCCAGCCTCACGATGTGCCATCCGATGGTCGATTGAAACGGATCGGAGATGTCGCCGGGTGATTGAAGCGCAAATGCCGTGGCCTCAAACTCTGGCACAGCCGCCAGGGCTCCTACGCCAAACGGCCGCAGCCTGCCGCCCGTGTTTTTGGTATTCATGTCTTCCGAATAGGTTTGGCACAGTTCATCCCAGCTCCGTCCTTTTTTCAATTGATCGTAAATGTCGAAAATCAAATTCCTTACTTTGGGGTCGGCATCCATGTCGGTTGTATTTTTCAAACGCGACGTTTGGCCGCCTTTGGCCGTACGAAGGAGGATGTGCGATACTTCTACCTCGCCCTTGGACGGCCGTCGGTCGATGATCTTAAGTATGTGATATCCAAACCGCGTCCTAATCATAGATGAAACATCGCCCACATTAGTTTGATAGGCTGCTTCCTCAAACGGATACACCATTTGCAACGCCGTGAAATAGCCCAGGTCGCCGCCGTTGGATTTGGCCGACGGGTCTTCACTCAGCGTGGCCGCAAGTTTGTCGAACGGCTCGCCGCCGGTGACGATGCGCGCGCGGATTTCAGCCAATTTTTGATAGGCCCTGAGCGTGTCGGCTGGCGCGGCATCCGGTTTTACCTGAATGAGAATGTGAGCGGCCCGCACCTCCTGACCCAGGTGATCGTAGGCTTCGCGGGTGAGTTTGTCCAAGACGTCCTTTTGGGCGCGGTACGGTTTTTTGATTTCGTCGCGGTAGGTTTTCAGTTCCTTGTTGAACTTGGCGGTGGTGTCAAGCCCGCGCTCGTGGGCTTCTTTGATCTTCAGCTTAAAATTGATGAACAGGTCCAGGTATTCTGTCACGCTGGCCGGTGTGACCGGAGCAGCTTTGCCGGGGTGGTTTTTCTTAAACAAAAAAACAAACTCATCCGTGTACGTGGGCGTGCCGGAAATAGTGAACAGTGCAGACGAAGTGGCTTTTGGGTTCGACTGGCCCCACACAGCCATGGCTTGTACCAACACCACAGCAACAAAAAGACACTTTTTCATGAATGGAAATTTTTCAACCCGCAAAGATAGTTTTTTGAGCTAAAGCACGCGCTACGCTACAATACTTTCGTGAGCCGGCAGATGGATTTGCCCCCTTCGGTGGTATACTCAATCTTGTCCATAATGGACTTGACAAGCCTTATGCCGAGTCCGCCTTTGCGCTTTTCCTGCACCAGACTGTCCATTTCCGGAGCGGCAAACTGGTTTATGTCAAATACGGTGCCGTCGTCGATGATTTCAAAAATGAAAGTGTCCTGGCCGGGGTGGCTGATGTGAAGTTCGAGCATGTGGTCCGGATTGCAGTGATGGGCATGGATCATCAGGTTGGAACACATTTCGTCAAGGGCCAGCACAATAGAGCTGATCTGAAGCTCGGGCACATGATTTTCGTCCAACGTGGTTCGGATGAAATCACGTATTCCCTTCAGGTTCGAGAGGCTGCACCCAATGTTATACCGATAGTTCATGAGCAAGTTTCAACGCGTCCGTTTTGCTTTCGCGAATGTGTAACAAATCGGCTAAGCCAAGTATTTCAAAAGTATTCAACACCTTTTCTTTGAGTCCGAACAGGACCATCTGTATTTTTTTGTCTCGAAACTCTTCGATATAGGACATAAATACGCCCAAGCCGGCCGAAGAGATGTATTCCAGTGCGGTGCAGTCCACGAGTATCTTTTTGTACCCTTCGCCCACGCTTTTGGCCATGGCCAAATCCAGTTCTATGGAAGAGCTGGCGTCAATTTCACCGATGATGACGATGAAATCGGCCCCGCCTTCCTGCAATCTTTTGATATGGACCATATTTTTGTAACGTTTTTGTTCTCTTTTTAGTTATGGAGGAATTTCACCGTCATGGACGTATAGTCGTCATTGATATTCTTTGATCCCGAAAATTCATACAGTCGTTTTATAATGTGGTCCTCGATTTCGGCCGCCCCGGCGCCCGCCACTTCGTTTAGCGTCGTCGCCAGCCGATCATTCCCAAATTCATCGCCCTTGCCATTTTTGGCTTCGGTAATCCCGTCGGTGTACAACAGCATGGTGTCGCCCGGTCCGTAGGCAAACTCATTGGATTCGACATAGTTGCAATAATCTTTGCTCCGCACCATACCGAGGGCTGCGCCTTTGTCCTTCAAATAAAAAGATTCTTTGCTTCCATTTCGCAAATACAATACCGGGCAATGGCCGGCCCGCGCATAGCGGACTTTCTTTTCGTGGGTGTCGATCACAAAATACGAGGCAGAAATAAATGAGCCGCGCTCCAGGCAATACACGAGCGCCTGGTTGGCCCGCGACATGAATTCTTTTGGATCCAGATGTTGTTGCGCCAGGCTATGAAAAATTCCTTTCATCTGGCTCATGTGAAACGCCGCCGTCGTCCCCTTGCCTGAAACATCAGCGATGATGAGCGCCACCAGATGGTCGTCGATGCGGAGGGTATCGTAGTAGTCGCCGCCCACTTCGTCGGCGGAGGCCGAAAAGGCAACAATCTCAAAATCCTTGTCTTGCTCCAGGCGCGTCGGCAGCAGACTTTGCTGCACCGTTTTAGCAATCTTCAGCTCTTCCTTGTATCGCGCATTTTGAAATGCTTCTTCCATCAGCCGGAAGTTTTCGATCGATATCCCCGCCTGATTGGCAAACGTAGATACAATCCGCGTCATCTCTTTATTGAAGCCGTCTGGCAATTCTTTGAGGAGCGCCAGCGTACCGATGTTTTCTTCCTTGACCATAATCGGAAATGCCAGCAGCGATCGAAAGCGCGAGCCGCGCATGGAGGCCAGGTGCTTCGACAAGTTGCGGGTGCGCTCACTGCCGCCGTCGAGCACGCCCTTGATGTTGTTCTTCTCGAGGTGATCGCGAATGTTTTTCGATTCCTGTTCGGTCATCCGGTAAGTAAACATTTTACGATCGTTGTTCGCCCCTGTGATTTCGAGCCACGCCGCGTCGGCAAATACTGAACTGACTGAACTTTCCAATAAAATGTTGTAAACACTTTCTTCATCCTGCTCCGTCTGAATCGACTGGCTGATGCGCTGAAAATTTACTACCTCCTCCAGCTTTTGTTCAAAAACAGACGATGTAGGAAGGTTAAACAAGATCACCAGAAAAGAAAATATTCCGTAAATAATGATAAACGATGCCAGCGCGATTATAAAAAGCTGAAGCCGGTAATCCAGAAAAGCTGACGATGACTTGGCGATCACTTCAGTCGATTTCTCTACGGTGTAGAAGAAGTAAGCGAGGTAAAAAAATGTCAACAACAGCAACAGCAGGCTGGTCCATTTTTGTTTAAAGTTTAGATAAGCAACCCAACGCATGTTGGCCGACAAGGCCAGGACCAACACACCGATGACGAAGTTCATCGTGGTACTTACCGTTTCGGAAAACCGCATGCCGGTGCTGTCGAATAACAACACCACAAACAAGATGAGTTCAAAAAGCATCCAGGTGCGGATGAGCCATTTCGATTTTTGATAAAGGATTAGTCTTTTCCAGGACGCCAGCGCCGCAATGAGAAAGTTGACCAGCAGCGCCAGGTTGATCTGGCAAATAAATTCACTGAAGACAATATTGGTAGCCAAGCTCGTGCGCCCGAGCATGAACACCAGCAGCCGGAAGATGAGCGAAACAACGGTGGTGATGAGTCCTGTGGCGAAAACCTTCCACAGCAAGTCGGTAAAACTCAGTGAGTCGTCCAACTCGATGCGCAGGCGGTAGTAATAATACAAGCACACGATGTAGAGGCCCAGCATGACGCGCGGCAACCACTCGGCCACGTCTGGCGATACGCCTTGGAGGTCGCTGAACAAAAGCGTGATATCCGAAAACAGCAATGTCAGCCATGCGATGATGGAGCCTAACAGGGCCAGCCGGATCAGTGCTTTGCTTTTGTTCATCTAATTAATCCATTCGAAGCCGGTGTATTTCCGCAGCGCTTCGGGTATGCGGATGCCTTCGGGTGTCTGGTTATTTTCGAGGATAGCGGCTACAATGCGTGGCAGCGCCAGCGCACTTCCATTGAGGGTGTGGAGCAACTGGGTTTTGCCTTCCTTATTTTTGTAACGGAGCTTCAGTCGGTTTGCCTGGAAACTTTCGAAGTTGCTGACGGAGCTTACTTCCAGCCAACGCTGCTGCGCTGCGGAAAACACTTCCATGTCATACGTCATGGCCGAGTTGAATCCCATATCGCCTCCACAGAGCAAAAGTTTACGGTATGGCAAAGCCAATTTTTCCAACAGCCCCTGCACGTGGGCACACATTTCATCCAAAATTCGATAGGAGTCTTCAGGCCGGGCGATCTGCACAATCTCTACTTTGTCAAATTGGTGAAGGCGATTCAACCCACGCACATGCGCGCCCCAGCTTCCGGCTTCGCGGCGAAAGCAAGGCGTGTAACCCGCATTTTTTACAGGCAGGTTTTCTTCGGCCAGCATCACATCGCGATACAGGTTGGTGATGGGCACTTCCGCGGTGGGAATCAAATACAAGCCATCTTCATTCACAAAATACATTTGACCCTCCTTGTCGGGCAACTGGCCCGTGCCATAGCCGCTTGCTTCATTGACGACAATGGGAGGTTGGATTTCAGTATAGCCTGCCTGCTCGGCTTCCGACAGAAAAAAGTTAATCAGCGCGCGCTGGAGTTTAGCGCCCTTGCCTTTGTAAACCGGGAAACCGGCGCCGGCGATTTTTACGCCCAGGTCAAAGTCGATGATATCATATTTTTTGATCAGCTCCCAATGTGGTTGCGCCTGCGGATGGAGCGTGGGCACGTCACCGTGCGCAAAAACATTCAAGTTGTCGTCGGCACCTTTGCCGGCTGGCACCTTGTGATGGGGCACGTTGGGAATCTTGTACAATACGTCTTGAAGATCCTTTTCTGCTCGCGACAACTCATCTTCCCATTTCTTGAGTCGCTCTTTGTCAGTTGCCAACTGGCGCTTGATCACTTCGGCCCCGGCAGAATCTCCGCTTTTGAGCAACGCCCCGATTTTTTTGGAATCAAGATTCGACTGCGCCTTCAGATCGTCCGCATCTTTCTGTAATTTCCGTCGTGTCTTGTCGAGGTCCACGGCCGCATTCACCAACGTTTCAGCGTCCTTGAAATTCCGCTTTGTCAATCCTTCTATCACGCGGGCGGTCTCCTCGCGAAGTACATGTACTGGTAGCATAACTGATTTTAGTGGGTCAAAAATACCAATAATTTTTTCCCGATTTTTGGATCATATTCCAAATTGGCCTATCATTGCAGTATCATTCGAGGCCAATCCAGGCCACCAACCGATCTAAGCTGTTAATTTTAGTACGTTGTTAAACTGGTTCTTTCGTGTTTATCGCGCTTCTGATGTTCTGAATTATATAGTTCGATATATCTCCAACCAATATCTTTATTAATGCACACTATTGATGAACTCAATTTGAAGCTCCTGTCTGAGCTGAAGGAAATCGCTGAAACCATGGGCGTAAAAAACGTTAAAAAATTAGCCAAAGAAGAACTTGTTTATAAAATCCTCGACCAGCAAGCAGTGAGTGGCGAGACCACCCCAAAAGCAGAGGCACCCGCCGAACGAAAAATGCGCCCGCGCAAGCGCGAGAATGTAGCGCCGCCCGTTGCCGCAGCCGCCTCCATGGCCGCCAAAGAATTGTCGGGCGAAGAAATGCTCAACAGCCCAGAACTTGAAGTTTCGCCCAGCATTACCCGGTTCGACGAGCCGACTGAGCAAACCCAACCAGCTCCGCAACCAGAAGAGCAACCGCAACCGGAAGTCCGCGAAGAGCGGCCTTATCAACAACAGCAGCCCAACCAACACAATGGCGGACCCAATCAAAATCCCAGTTTCCAACAAGCCAAGCGCGAGAACACCAGCTCCGTGCGCGATTTTGATGGAGTGGTGGCCAATGAAGGCGTACTAGAAATCATGCAAGACGGATACGGCTTTTTGCGTTCTTCCGACTACAACTATCTCGCCAGCCCTGATGACATCTATGTGTCGCCATCGCAAATCAAACTCTTTGGCTTGAAGCTGGGTGACACCGTAAAAGGCCAGATCCGGCCGCCCAAAGAAGGCGAAAAGTATTTTGCACTGCTGAAGGTTGACAGCATCAATGGAAAAACCACAGAAGAAATCCGCGACCGCGTGGCCTTCGAATATCTGACGCCGCTCTTCCCCGAACAAAAATTAAGATTGAGCACGACGCCCGACAACATGTCAACCCGTATCCTCGATCTCTTTTCGCCCATCGGAAAAGGCCAGCGCGGCATGATCGTCGCTCAGCCCAAGACGGGCAAGACCGTTCTCTTAAAAAACATTGCCAACGCCATTGCCGAAAACCATCCGGAAGTCTATCTGATCGTTCTGCTCATTGATGAGCGCCCTGAAGAGGTGACCGATATGGCCCGTAGCGTGAAGGCCGAAGTGATCGCCTCCACCTTCGATGAACAAGCCGACCGTCATGTGAAGGTGGCAAGCATCGTGCTCGAAAAAGCAAAGCGCATGACGGAATGCGGACATGACGTTGTGATCCTCTTAGACTCCATCACCCGCCTGGCGCGTGCCTACAATACAGTGGTGCCATCGTCCGGTAAGATTCTATCAGGTGGTGTAGATGCCAATGCCCTGCACAAACCCAAACGCTTTTTTGGTGCCGCCCGCAAAATTGAAAATGGAGGTTCGCTGACGATCATCGCCACGGCGCTGATAGATACCGGTTCGAAAATGGACGAAGTGATCTTTGAAGAATTCAAGGGAACGGGCAACATGGAATTGCAATTGGACCGCAAACTTGCCAATCGCCGCGTCTATCCTGCCATCGATGTACCCGCCTCCGGTACCCGTCGCGAAGATTTGTTGATGAAAGAGGAAGAATTGCAACGCGTGTGGATTCTCCGCAAATTCATGGCAGACATGAATTCGATCGAAGCGATGGAGTTCTTGCAATCCAAGATGAAAGGCACCCGCAACAACGAAGAGTTTCTGATCTCGATGAACGGCTAATCTCAGGCGAGCGCGAGTTCTTGTTTTAAGAATTTTCCGGTATACCCTGACGTATTCTTGGCCACCTCCTCGGGTGTCCCTGTTGCAATGATTTTTCCGCCGCCGGCGCCTCCTTCCGGCCCCAGGTCTACAATAAAATCGGCCGATTTAATTACGTCCATGTTGTGTTCGATCACCAGCACGGTGTTGCCTTTGTCAACAAGCTTCTGCAGTACATCCAGCAGATGACTGATGTCCTGGAAATGCAGTCCGGTCGTTGGCTCGTCCAGAATATACAACGTCTTTCCCGTATCGCGTTTGCTCAACTCGGTGGCCAATTTCACGCGCTGCGCCTCTCCTCCGGACAGGGTGGTGGCATGTTGGCCCAGTGAAATATACCCCAGGCCCACTTCGTTTAGCGTCTCGATCTTGCGCAGAATCTTGGGTTGATTTTCAAAAAAAGTAACGGCCTCTTCCACCGTCATGTCGAGCACGTCGCTGATTGATTTTCCCTTGAAGCGGACCTCCAGGGTTTCGCGGTTGTAACGCTTGCCTTTGCACGTCTCGCAGGGCACGTACACATCGGGCAAAAATTCCATTTCAATCAGCCGCAAACCGGCGCCCTCGCACGTTTCACAGCGCCCGCCTTTCACATTGAAGGAAAATCGTCCGGTTTTGTATCCCCTGATTTTCGATTCGGGCATTTGCGCGAAGAGGTCGCGAATATCGGTAAAGACGCCCGTGTATGTGGCTGGATTCGACCGCGGGGTGCGTCCGATGGGCGACTGGTCAACTTCAATTACTTTGTCGATTAGTTTCAGTCCATCGATCTTTTTGTAGGGCAAAGGCTCGGTGCGCGAATTAAAAAAATGCTGGTTCAGGATGGGGAAAAGCGTCTCGTGAATCAGCGTAGATTTGCCGCTACCCGACACACCGGTGATACAGGTAAAAGACCCGAGGGGGATTTCAAGCGTCACATTCTTCAAATTGTTTCCCGCCGCGCCTTGCAGCGACAGCTTTTCGCCGCTTCCTTTCCGTCGTTGGCTCGAATATTTAATGGCGATTTCGCCATTCAGGTACTTCGCCGTGGTGCTTTTATTTTTTAGAAATGCCGATGGCTTGCCCTCTGCCACGATGTGACCGCCGTGACGGCCTGCACCGGGCCCTACGTCGACGAGATAATCACATTCAAGCATCATGTCTTTGTCATGCTCGACCACGATCACCGAATTGCCCAAGTCACGCAGGTTTTTCAGCGCGTTGATGAGTTTCACATTATCTCGTGCATGAAGTCCGATGCTGGGCTCATCCAGGATGTATAGCACGCCGACGAGCTGTGTGCCAATCTGGGTAGCGAGGCGAATACGCTGCGCTTCGCCACCACTCAGCGTGCGCAGGGGGCGATTGAGGTGCAGATAATCCAGTCCCACATCCAGCAAAAAGCCGATGCGCTTGCGTATTTCCTTTAGCACCTCGGCGGCAATAAGTTTTTGTTTTTCGTTCAGCCGGTCTTCCAGGTGCGCAAACCATTTTTGCAGTGCTTCAATATTCAATTCCGAAAGTTGGGCAATGTTTTTATCGGCAATTTTGAAATGCAGGGATTCCTTCTTCAACCGGCTTCCATTGCATTCAGGGCAAACCTTCGTGACGGTAAAATCCTCGACCCACTTCTTCACGTTTTCAGTACTGTCGTCTTTCAGTTTTTGAAGGAAGCTTACAATGCCTTCGAATTTTGTGTTCCATTCTGTGCCCGGGTATTTCACTGAAGGCACAGCCACCGGCACGTCGTCGCCATGCAGCAAAATTTTCATCACCTCCCTCGGAATATCTTTGATGGGCGTGGTGAGCGTAAGTTTGTAGCGCTTCAGGATTGCTTCCACTTTCTTGAAAATCCAAATGTCGCGGTACTCGCCTAGCGGCAAGATGCCGCCCCGGCTGATGCTTAGTTTTTTGTCGGGAATGATAGAATCTTCAGTAATCTCCTCGACGACGCCCAGGCCGGTGCATACCGGGCAGGCGCCATACGGCGAATTGAATGAAAAATTGTTGGGCGCCGGCTCATCATACGACAATCCGGTTTTCGGATCCATGAGAAATTTAGAGAAGTGATGAATGTGGCCAGCTTCGTCGAGAATCATTATCACACCCTTGCCTTCTTTCAAAGCGGCATTCACCGACTGACCGATGCGGTGCCTGTCTTTGCGGTCGGGTATCACGCGGTCGATCACAATCTCGATGTCGTGAATTTTGAAACGGTCCACCTGCATCTTGGCAACAATCTCCTGCACGGTGCCATCCACACGCACTTTGGTATATCCTTGCTTTCTGATTTGAACAAATAATTCACGATAGTGGCCCTTGCGACCTTTCACCACCGGGGCCAGCAGCGTGAGCTTGCTACCGAGGTGGTTGCTGAAAATTGCGTCGAGAATCTGGTCTTCGGATTGGCGCACCATCTTCTCGCCGGTGAGGTATGAAAATGCTTCGCCGGCGCGGGCAAACAGCAAGCGCATAAAGTCGTAAATCTCGGTAACCGTGCCGACCGTCGAGCGGGGATTGCGGGAAGTTGTCTTCTGCTCAATAGAAATCACGGGACTGAGTCCGTTGATTTTGTCTACATCGGGGCGCTCGAGGTTGCCGATAAAGCTTCGCGCATACGCGGAGAAGCTTTCCATGTAGCGACGTTGCCCCTCGGCATAGATCGTGTCGAAGGCGAGCGACGATTTGCCGCTGCCGCTGATGCCTGTAATGACGGTGAATTGGTTTCGAGGCAAGGCCACGCTGATATTCTTCAGGTTGTGCTCGCGGGCGCCAATCACTTCGATGGTTTCGTGACCCGAGTAGTCGGTGGGTTTCTTCACTGGTGCAGCCGGCATGGAATGGTAAATACTATAAGGATACAAAAATGCATCCGATATTGTTCAGAAAAATAAAAAAAAGGAATTTTCAAAAGAGCCGACCACGACGGCGCGCCACAGCGGGTGTTTTCAACCGTCGAGAAAATTTTTTTTACGACTTTTGTGCAGCAATGCGCAACCTATTCGTTCTTTACCTGTGTGCTTCAAACAAGACACTTCAGTTGTTTTCCAAGTCTATACCCTTCGGATGCGCGTTAGTGTGATAGCATTATTGGTCCTTTCCTTTTTTTCGGGGCGCGGTCAGGGCTCCGAGGCGGCGAAGCTGATTGCCACATTGAACGCCGGCACCGATCTGCCACCAGGTCTTTTGGCGGGCCGGTCGGTTGTGTTGTACGATGTGCAATATACCTCGGCCGAATTGCAGGAAGCGCAGACCTACTTCCGGCAGGCTGGAATTGATGCCGTGAGCTATCTCGATTGCGATTATGTATTGGCCGGCGTGGACCCGGGGCGGGTATTTTCAAACTATTTTACGGGGCGCAACATCAAGTTTTTAATTTTTCTACAAAAGAATAACGGCCAGTACGAGGCTGTATTTACAGAATACAACGGCACCCCGTCATTTGCCGACAAGAATCACATCACCTGGAAGCAAAGTCATTCTTCTTTTGTGGAGCTGCTGCGCACCATCTACCGGTTTGCCATCAGTTCTCAGAAAAAAGAAAACTTCCTGATCAACGACGTGCCGGAAACCGGGGCCACGCTGCGTTTCTTTCGTGAGCAGGCCGAACGCTTCTCTGCCGACATACGCACTTTTAAGTCAGCGATCCCGCGATTTGATAATGAATCCGATGAAAAGGAGCTGGAAGCGATGGTCAAGACATTGTTTCCGACAAAATGCGAGATCGTCGACGCGCGCCTTTCTGATGCAGAGCTGGAACAAAAGGGCTATCGGCTGGTGCTGCGCTTTCTCCACACCCGCGGCGATGCAGCCCGCGAAATTCTCGGCTACGACATAACCCAAACAGCCAGCTCGCTGCCGACTACCTATTTTGAAGACAACGTGCCGAAGATCAAGACCATTCCGTCAAGGAAGCTGGTTTACAAATTCTACTTTAAGAATACCGAATACGGTAACATCTTTCTAGGCAACAAATGGGACGCCGATGAGACCTGGCAGGAGGCGCTGAAGAACCATATTCTGGGCCTTCACCACGAGCTGAAGTTTTAGCTTATTTTTTGGATTGGCGCGAAAGGGCAACAATCACAATTACCAGGATCAATACCCAAAATCCACTGCCGTGAAAGGGATGAAATCCAAAGCCGCCATGCGAGCCGAAAATGGCGTGAAAAATAGCGCCGAAAAACCAGGCGATGCCGCCAATGACGGCGCCAAAAATTCCGGCCACCAAACCGATCATCCCGCCAAGCAAGCCAATCACAAGGCCGAAAAGCCCGGCGCCAATGCCAAGCCACAACGGAAACATCAGTAAAACAAGGAGTCCGACGAGCAGAAAGGAGATTGATTTTGACATGGGATTTGGTGTTTGTCTGATATATGCAAATACCGTTCAAATCATATAGACCGCCTTTATTGATAAGAATTCAATGGTTCCCATTTGCCATTGTTGAAAAGTGAACAGTCCGGTTTTCAAAATCGTACAGTAATACAACTCCTGGTCACTTCGCTCAGGTTGAATTTATTAACTTGCGCCCCGTTTTTGACAACATGATTGATAAACTCATTGAAATAAAAAACCGCTTCGAAGAGGTCGGTCAGCTTTTGGGTCAGCCAGAAACCGTGCGCGAGCAGAAAAAATTCCAACAACTCAGCAAGGAATATCGCGACCTGGAAAAGGTGGTAAAAAAATACGATCTATATCAGGGCGCATTGGACGGAATCAAACACGCCAAGGAGGTTTTGCAAAAAGAGAAAGACGCCGAGATGCGCGAGCTCGCCAAAATGGAGATTGACGAACTGGAACCTCGCCGTGACGAACTTGAGCAGGAGATTAAGGAATTGCTCATGCCCAAAGACCCAAATGACGAAAAGAACGCCGTATTGGAAATCCGGGCGGGCACGGGCGGCGACGAAGCCGCGATTTTTGCCGGCGACCTGTGGCGCATGTACCAGCGCTTTTGCGAACGGCGCGGCTACAAATTTTTAGTCGTCGACGTCACTGAAGGAACAGCCGGTGGGTACAAAGAGGTGATCACCAGCGTGGAGGGCGAAGGAGCGTATGGACTGTTGAAATATGAATCGGGAGTGCACCGTGTGCAGCGGGTGCCGGCCACCGAGCAGCAAGGACGTGTACACACATCGGCTGCCTCCGTGGTGGTGTTGCCCGAGGCAGAAGAGGTGGACGTGGAACTGAATCCCGCCGACCTTGAGTTTCAGACAGCACGGTCGAGCGGCGCCGGCGGACAAAATGTAAACAAGGTGGAAACCAAGGTGCAGTTGACACACAAACCAACCGGCATTGTGATCACCTGTCAGGTGGAGCGCTCGCAGCATGGCAACCGCGAACGGGCGCTGCAGATGCTCCGCACAAAATTATACGAGATGGAGGTGGAGAAACAACAGGCGGAAATCGGCGCGTCGCGACGCAGCCAGGTGCGCAGTGGAGATCGTTCCGAAAAAATCCGAACCTACAACTACCCCCAGAGCCGTGTCACAGACCATCGCATCGGCTACACACAGCACAACCTCCCCGCCATCATGAACGGCGAAGTAGACGATTTTATCGAACAATTGAAAATCGCTGAGACCGCCGAAAAAATGGCCGACGGCCAAAAATAAAACTTACTTCAGCGGCAGGTGCGCTTCCTTCCATGCCTCCAGGCAACCTTGCAATTGATAGACTTCCTTGAATCCTTTTTCCCGGAGAATTTTCTCGGCCTTGTTGCTGCGTACGCCGCCCGCGCAATAAACAAACAGCGGCGCCGACTTAGACAAACTACCGAGCTTATCGCCGAATGACGCGTCGTAGACGATGTTGCGTGCGCCCGCGATCGCTCCTGATTTCACTTCTTGTTCCGTGCGCACATCAAGGACGATGGCCCCGGGGGTGTTTTTTATTTTGGTCTGAAATGCCTGCGGCGCAAGCAACGTGGTGGACTGGCTGACGCCGAACAAAAAAACAAGCGCGAGGATAGATTTCATTTCTTTAGGTGTTAGATGATTTGCAACCGACCACTAAAGTTAATATCGGCCGCTGGAATTTTCAATAGGAACTTCAAAACGGCTGGCCGTGTGTTTGCGAAACCAGAAACCCCGCCGCCGGTTTCCAATGACGCGCCAGGTTCACAGCAAAATCAGACGCACGCACGCTGCCAAAAAGCCGCTGAATTTGGCGACCAGCCCACAAACGCCGTGCAAACATCTGCGTCCACTCCGTCGTATATCGCGCCTCCATCTGCTCTCTTGATATTGCACCTGCACCGTACGCGGCGATAGCGCAGCTCAGTAGTTTGGCGGCATGAATGGCAATGGCCATCCCGTTTCCGCACAACGGCGTGATCATGCCGGCCGCATCACCGCACATGAGCACGTGGTTTTCGATTAGCCGCTTGCGCTCAAAGGTGATCTCGTTGATCGTCTCGGGTTTGGAAAAAATAAATTCGGCGGACTTAAAAATCGATTTCAGAAATGGATTTCTATGCAGCACGGCCTCCTCCATCCGTGCAATGTCCCTGTATTTTCTCAGGTTATCGCGGTGCGAGAGGTAGCAGAGACATTGTTTGTCGCCTTCCACCTGACTCATGCCACAGTAGCCGTTCTCAAAATTATGCAAAGCAATCAAGTCGCGGGGATGGTCCGTGCGGATGTGGTATTTTACGGCGAGGTACGGCGAACGACGGCGGATAAACGCGCGGTTCAAGGCCACATCCAGTTTGGAACGTTTTCCAAATGCACCAACGACCACATCGGCCCGGTGGACCTCGTGATTGTACTTCACCTCAAATTGTTCATCACCAAACGTGATGCCTTCCACCTCCTGGTTCAGGATGAATTCCACGCCGAGCGAGCGGGCGCGTTGGTATATAAATTCGTCGAGGACGTAGCGGCTGATGCCGAATCCACCGAGGTCCAGTGGAAGAAATGCGCTGCGGCCGTTCACTGACGTAAGCTGCAAACGGTTGATCTGCGGCAAATCCATTTGGGTCGGATACAGGCCCAGCGACTTTAGAAACGGAATGGTTTCGTTTGAAATGTATTCGCCGCATACACGGTGAAACGGGTAGGCCTTTTTTTCAATCACAGTGCACGCCAGCCCTTGACGCGCCAATGCCACGGCGGTCACCAATCCGCCCAATCCGCCGCCCACTACGATTACCTGCTTCACCGAAGAAAGATAATTGAAAGATGGTTACAGTTTATGAAACTTTCTGATTTAATATCGGTTATTACGTCTATAGTTTAATCCGAATCGAGGTGGAAAAGATCAACGTGCTGATGATGGGGAATAATCCGCTGGAAATGGCGCAGGTATTTGACCTGATTAAAAAAATTCCGGATATCCACACATTTACTGAAATCGCTTTCGACTTGAAAAGCGGTTTGAATTTGCTGGCCCAATTTTGCCCCACATTTATTTTGATTGACGACAACCTTGGTCGCAAAGAGCTTGGGCGGGCCGTGGCCACCTTTGCGCGCGCGAAGCAATCAAAAAATACGCCGATCACCATTTTAAAGAGTTCCAACTATCAGGAAGCCTTTGGTGGGACTGTAATGAATTATGTGTTAAAGGAATCGCTATCGGCCGAAGCGCTTTATCAGGCAATGAAGAATTCACTTATTGCGTCGCGCACTCAGATTCAACTGATGCGGATGTATCAAAAAAGAAAAGGACAACTTAAGCGTCTGCTGTCCTAAATTTCGCTGACCAGTTTGAATTGCTTTTCCACGACTTGATCGCCGCGCTTGATCCGCAGGTTGATTCGCTTGCCCGGGCGGGTGTTAAAATATGAATTCAACTCACTCAGGTCGATGTCTTTGGTTTCCGCGTTGTTGATGGTCAAAATCTGGTCGCCTACTTGAATATCGGCTTGCTGTGCCGGCGAATGGGGTCGGACTTCAATGATCTCAAATTCGCGGAGGTTTGCACCCTGTGCCTTGACGGTCAGTCCACTCATGTTGTAATATGATTTTTTGCGAAAGGACCGGTTGGGTTTCAAATAGATCTTTTCATTCGGGAAATCAAAAACCACATCGAATCGGCTCAACACCTCCCCGCCCAACGATCCGTTGCGATACACGCGCGTGTTGGTACGCACCGTGTCGAAGTAGGCGTCCTTGTCGGGAAAACTGGCAATAACGTTGGGGATGACGTACTTGCCCATGCGCATGCAACTGATCCGCGCAAGCCGCCCGTTGATTTGTCCGCCAAGGCCTTTGCCGATGTTGCACTCCACATTTTTTTCGGGAACGACAATTTTGGGATTTGATTCTGTATCCAAAAAAAGGCCGTGGCTGGCACCCGTGTCGACCATCAGTTTGGCGCTCATGCTGGTGGAATCGTTGAGTTTCAGTTCCGCCACATAATACGGTTTCGTGTCCTCCACGGTGATGGGCAGACGGGCGTATTTGCGTGAGTGCTTGAATTTGCGCGGCAGCATGAGGGTCATGATTTTCGCGTCGTAGTCGATCTTGATGACAAAACGGCTAAAAAGTTCGTAGCCGAGAATGCCGTGTACTTCAGCGCCCATCGAATTTTTCAACTCGAGGTAGTCATTCTCCAGCACTAGCATGGCATGGCCCCGCCCAATGACGCCAGGCAAATCGATGGCCACGTTGTTCGTGATGTAGGCATTGACAAGGTTTTCCCCGCCGGGGGCAGAAATCACGAATTTTTTGGTATAAGCCAAGTGCAGGATATCACTGTAGATTTTTTCCGTGAGGATGGTGGTGCGCACGCCCGTGTCGACAATAAAGCGGAGCGGCAGCTGGTTGTTGAGAATGACGGGGACGACGACGAGGTTGTTGTGTATTTCAATTGGGATGTCTACCCGCGAGGCGCCGTTGCTGAGCGAAAAACCTAGTTGCGCGGTAGCCGGTGCCAGGGCAACCAGGATCAGGCAATAGGAGAAAAATATTCGTCGCATCGTTTTATACTAAGCTAACGAAAATTAGGGAAAGTTGATCGTCTCAGGCGGCCTTCACACCGAGCACAGTCAACAGGCTGGCCGGCGATGTACTAATTTTTATTTCTGAAAGATTGGAGGGGCTAAGAAAACCGCGGTCTGCCATTTTGGCCATCTGGGCCAGCAGCGGGTCAAAAAAGGAATCAATATTGAGTACCCCGATGGGCTGATGGATCAGCCCCAATTGTTTCCAAGTTAAAATTTCGGCGAATTCATCTAACGTTCCCCAGCCTCCCGGCATGGCGATGAAGGCGTCGGCGAGTTCGGCCATTCGCTTTTTGCGGTCGTGCATGGTGTGCACAATTTCCAACTTGGTGACGCCTGCGTGGCCCACCTCCCGCTTCATCAAGAAATCGGGGATGACACCGATGACATTTCCTCCGCGAGACAACAATTCGTCGGCGATAATTCCCATGAGGCCAATGTTAGCGCCGCCATAGATCAGCGTGGCGCGGGCGCCGTGGAGTCCGATTGCCAAATCTTTTGCGGCATGCGCATACACCGAATCGTTGCCGGACGATGATCCGCAAAAGACGCAAACATTCATTTTACAAAAATCAATGCTTCACATCATGCTCATTGTCGCTCACTTTGGTATTGGGGAACAACCAAATCGAGACAATGGCTAATACAAACAGCGCGATTACAATGGCAAAAACGGACATGGTAGAAAATTTTATGACTCAAAAATAGATTTCGCTTTCTAATTATTTGCAATTTGGACAGGAAAAATAACGCTTTCGTAATCTAAACTCGTCAATCCTATGAAAAAAGTCGTGATAATCGTCGGTGTGGCGGTGGTGTTGCTGGTGGCCCTTTTTTCATTCTTTAGATATAAGACGAAATCACTAAGCCCGGAGGCCAACGTTGAGTTTAAAGATGGCAACCTGGCCATTCACATATTCTACAACAGGCCTTACAAGAAGGGCCGCGAGATTTTTGGTAAGTTAGTACCTTTTGGCAAGACCTGGCGCACGGGCGCAAACGAGACCACGGTTTTTGAAACCAGCAGCGACTTGAAATTTGGCGATAAAGAGCTGAAAGCAGGCAAATACAGTTTGTGGACGGTGCCGGGCGAACGTGCCTGGGAAGTTATTTTCAATTCTAAAATTCCGTTTTGGGGCGTATCCTTCAACCAGGAAGCCTCACGTGATTCTGTTAACGACGTATTGAAGGTCGAATCGCCCGTGGCGATAAAAGACAAGGAGTTTGAACAATTCACCATTTCAGTAGAAAAAGTGAGCGAAGGCGAAGAGTTGATCTTGATGTGGGACAAAACCCTCGTGGCAGTTCCGTTTTCGCCAAAGCCTTAATGAGTTTGAGTTTTAGCTATATTCTATGATTCAGGTTATTCCATCTATTGCACTTCGTCACGGTCAGGTAGTAAAAATGCGCAAAGGCGACATCGCCAGTGAAAAGGCATACAATGAAAATCCGCTTGATCTGGCCAAACGATTTGAAGACCATGGCATTGAAGTGGTGCACCTGGTCGACCTGGATGGTGCCGAACGCGGCAGCCCCAAAAATTACCATGTGCTGGAAGCAATTGCCGGCCACACGGATCTGAAGATTGATTTTACAGGCGGAATTTCAGCCGATGGCGACATTTCAAAAGCCTACGAATACGGCGCTGACTACATCACCGCCTCCAGTGTGAGCATCATCCACCCCGAGTTGTTTGCGTCGTGGATTATCTCTTACGGCCGCGAAAAAATTACGCTGGGCGCCGACGTCACCGACATCAAAACAAAAACCCTCGCATTTCGCGGCTGGCAGAAAAAATCCGAAATCCACCTTTTTGACCACATACAATATTTTTATGAGCGCGGCCTGAAATACGCCAAATGCACCGACATCTCCCGCGACGGCGTGTTGGAAGGGCCTGCGTTTTCATTTTATCAGGAGATCATCGAGCAGTTCCCGGATCTGAAGGTATTGGCCAGCGGGGGTGTGCGCGGCGTAGACGATATCAAACAACTCAACGACATGGGCATCTTTGCCGTCATCTTTGGCAAAGCCTACTATGAAGGACTCCTTCAACTGAAAGACCTGGAGCAGTTTTTAGTAAAGGAGGCGAAATAGTCGTCTAGTCGACGATGTCAGAAATTTTGAATTTCTGAATGATGAAGTAAAGAAAGTTGAACGACAACGGATCTCCCGGTTTTTCGCCGGCGGGCTTGGAGGCGTTCTCCGATTTCGCTTTCAATGCAGCCGGATTTCCGGTGTTTCCTTCGCGGGTGTTTTGGTTACTTGGTAGGCGGACGGTCTTGGACTCTGATTCCATAATCAGCGTCTTGTCGTCATTCAAATTCAGTTCAGGGTGTTGATTCAGCTCGCGCATTTCAGGACTAGGCTGTCCCTCTTCCTGGGCTGTCGCCATAAAGGCAAAGCCCATTAAGGCAAAGGTCAAGACCAGCGAAAATTTTACTTTTGACTGCATTTGATTCTCAAGTAACTGCATTACTTTCGGACAGCTAAGCAATTTAAGAAAAAAGTTATGATTTTGTGGGAGGACTTCAATAAAATCGACCTTCGGGCCGGAACGATCGTCAAATCCGAGCCTTTTACCGGCCTCCGCAAGCCCGCCATCAAATTGTGGATCGACCTCGGGCCGGATCTCGGCATCCGAAAATCAAGTGCGCAGATCACCCAGCATTACCAACCGGAGCAGCTTATTGGTAAGCAGGTCATTTGTGTCACCAACTTCCCACCAAAGCAAATTTCCAATTTCATTTCGGAAGTCCTCGTCACCGGATTCGCCGACCACGACGGGTTCGTCGTCCTGAGTTCCATCGACAAACAGGTGCCCAACGGCGCAAAACTCTTTTGAAATGACCTTCTCTGACCTGGAAAAAATTGGGGCGGGAAAAATCGTTCAACTGGCCGCCGACTTGCCCATCACGACGCTGGTCATCGACAGCCGCAAAGCCGTCGTGAGCAGCGGCTCTTTGTTTTTTGCCTTGTCCGGTCCGCGAAACGATGGCCATCAATATATCGGTGACCTGTACAGGCTGGGCATACGGCAGTTTGTCATCGACCGGGAGGTTGACGTGGCAGCCTATCCGGAAGCCAACTTCTTGCTTGCGCCATCTGCCCGGATTGCATTGCAGGCCGTAGCGGAAAGCCATCGCCGCCAATTTGATATTCCCGTCATCGGCATCACTGGCAGCAATGGCAAAACCATCGTGAAGGAATGGCTGTACCAATTGTTGTCGCCTGATTTTCGAATCGCAAAAAATCCAGGAAGCTACAACTCGCAGGTGGGCGTTCCGCTGTCGGTGTGGGGCCTTTCATCCTCCCATCAGTTAGGGCTTTTCGAGGCCGGCATCTCCGCCCCCGGCGAAATGGCCGCGCTCCACAAAATAATTGCTCCCACGATCGGCATCTTCACCAACATCGGCACCGCGCATGATGAAGGTTTTGAGTCCGGCGCCCAAAAAATTGCCGAAAAGCTCGGGCTTTTTTCTACTGTGAAGATGCTGGTTTACTGCGCCGACCATGCCGCCATTGCCGCCGCTGTTGCCCACGCCGGCCTACCGTCATTGTCGTGGGGTGTGCATCCGGAAGCTTCTATTCGTTGCACGCCGACCGACGCCGGCGTTCAGCTCGTGTGGGGCACAAAGTCCTTTGTGCTTTCGATTCCCTTTGCCGATGCTGCCTCGCGCGAAAATGCCATGCATGCCGTGGCCATCATGCTCTACCTTGGGTACGATGTCGCTGTCATCCAGGCCCGGGTAAACCTGCTGGCGCCAGTGTCTATGCGGCTGGAGTTGAAAGAAGGGATCAACCAATGCCAATTGGTGGACGATAGTTACAACAACGACCTGGGCGGACTGGAAATCAGCCTCGATTTTTTGCTGAGCTTTCAAAAGAAACGCGTCGTCATTCTTTCCGACATCCTACAGTCGGGCTTGGCCGACGAAGAATTGGTGCACGCCATTGCGGCACTGCTTTCCAAAAAGCAAATTCATGAGTTGATCGCCATTGGGCCGGTATTACGGGCCCACCAGGCAGCCTTTTCCATGATTAAAGAATGCACTTTCTATCGCAGCACCGAAGAATTTATCAATCAGTTTGATTTTGGCACGCTGCACCACAAACTTATTTTAGTAAAAGGCGCACGGGTGTTTCAATTTGAAAAAATCGTGCAACGACTGCAGCGCAAAGTGCACGGCACGGTGATGGAAATTGACATGGGGAAGCTCGTGCAAAACCTGAATTATTTCAAAGCGCAACTGAACCCCGGTGTGAAGGTGATGGCGATGGTGAAGGCTTTTGCCTATGGCAGCGGAAGCGAAGAAGTAGCGAGCTTGCTGCAATACCACCGCGTCGACTACCTGGGCGTTGCTTATGCTGACGAAGGCGTGGAGCTTCGCAAAAAAAACATCTCGCTGCCCATCATGGTGATGAATAGCAGCGAAGACGGCTTTGCCGCCATGTTGACCCATCAACTCGAGCCGGTGATTTATAGCGTTCGCCTGCTCAAGGCCTTTACTCAATTTCTTGGACAACGTCGCGCGTCCATTCACCTTGAAGTAGAAACCGGGCTACACCGGCTGGGGCTGGAATTGGCAGATTTGCCGGGCGTGATCCGGTTGCTTCACCAATATCCCGACGTGCAGGTGAAGTCGATATTTTCACACTTGTCGGGCGCCGACGATCCGCAGCACGATGCTTTTTCCCAAGAACAATTCTCGCGGTTTGATGCCTGCTATCAGGTGCTCACCCAAGAACTTCATATCAGGCCCCTGAGGCACCTGCTCAATTCTGCCGGCATATTGCGGCTGCGACATTACCAAATGGACATGGTCCGACTTGGAATTGGCCTCTACGGCGTTGACCCGACGGCCGCCCGAGACACCAAACTCGAAATGGTGGCCACCTTGAAAACGGTGATCTCTCAAATCAAAAAAATAAAACCGGGAGATACCGTAGGATACGGACGTCATGGCCGGGCGGAGCGGGAAATGTCCATCGCCACGTTGGCGATCGGCTACGCCGATGGGTTCAGCCGCCGGTTTAGCAATGGCCGCGGGGCCGTCTTGATTCAAGGGCAAAAAGCGCCGGTGATTGGAAACGTAAATATGGATATGACCATGGTGGACATCACTGGCGTCGAAGCGCGCGAAGGGGATGAAGCAATCATATTTGGGCCGGGCCACTCCATCCACGAGGTGGCCGCGCAGATCAATACCATTCCCTACGAAATACTGACCAGTACCAGCGAGCGGGTGAAAAGAGTTTTTGTTTCCGAAGGAATTTAATCTTCAGACGGTGCACCTTGAAGGCCGCCTGTGTGCAGCGCCATCACCACCGAGCCGCGCTCGAAATAGCCTTTTTGCACCAGGTCAAAAATGCCAAACAGCATTTTGCCGGTGTAGACAAAATCCAGGGGAATTCGATGGTCTGCTTTCATCGTCGCGATAAAGTCCATGAGCCGCTGCGTTTTTTTAGCGTACCCGCCAAAGTGATAGTCCGTCTGGATGGTCCAGTTGCTCCCCATAAAAAGACCGAGTTGCGATCGGATTTCTTCCCTGAGAAAGGCGCCGTCTTTGAGGACCGAAAAACCGATCACAGGTGTTTCTCCCCCCAATCCGGAAACAATACCGGCCAAGGTGCCGCCCGTACCCACCGGCAGACAGATGTGTGTGCATTCTACCGGCCACAACTTTTCACGCGCCCATTCAGCACAACCGCGAATCGCGTGCGCATTGGTTCCGCCCTCCGGAATGAGAAAAAAATCACCAAAGTCACTTCGCAATTTGCTGACAAAGTCGGCGGTGATTTTTTTGCGATAGGCTTCACGCGAAACATAGTGAATTTGCATGCCGCAGGCAGTTGCAAAGGAAAGTGTTGAGTTTAAACTCGACTGTGCTTCGCCACGCACGATGCCGATGCTTTTCAACCCCAGCTCCTTCGCCGCCGCCGCCGTAGCGTAAAGGTGATTTGAAAAAGCCCCACCAAAAG
>Ga0075019_10000104_pt1 | contig 46960 bp, 54 predicted proteins | sample ColStrG_CSR_2013_FD_71473 | JGI IMG/M metagenome (GOLD analysis project Ga0075019, IMG submission 71473) | Freshwater sediment microbial communities in response to fracking from Pennsylvania, USA - Cold Stream Run_MetaG_CSR_2013 | ecosystem: Environmental > Aquatic > Freshwater > Creek >...
ATCGGCGAAGTGCATGAAGGCACAGCGACGATGGACTGGATGGAGCAAGAGCAAGAGCGCGGCATCACGATCACGTCCGCCGCGACCACCTGTTTTTGGGACGATCACCGGATCAACATCATTGATACGCCGGGGCACGTCGATTTCACGATTGAAGTTGAGCGCTCGCTGCGCGTGCTCGATGGCGCGGTGGCGTGTTTTGATGGCGTCGCGGGCGTTGAGCCGCAATCGGAGACGGTTTGGCGTCAGGCCGACAAATACAAAGTGCCACGGATGTGCTTCGTCAACAAGCTTGACCGCACCGGTGCGAGCTTTGAACGCTGCGTTGATATGATCAAGGATCGTCTGGGCGCGCGTCCGGCGGTGCTGTATCTGCCTATCGGCATCGAAGGCGGCTTCAAGGGCCTTGTCGATCTCGTCAACAACAACGCGATCATCTGGCTGGAAGAATCGCTGGGCGCAAAGTTCGAAATCACCACGATCCCCGATGATCTCAAGGATGCGGCGGCGACGGCGCGCTCTGAGCTCATCGAAATGGCGGTTGAGCAAGACGATGACGCGATGGAAGCCTATCTTGAAGGCAATGAACCCGACACGGCCACGCTCAAGGCGTTGATCCGCAAGGGAACACTCTCGTTTGCCTTTGTTCCTGTGCTGTGCGGATCGGCGTTCAAGAACAAGGGCGTCCAGCCTTTGCTCGATGCGGTCGTCGATTATCTCCCCTCGCCGCTCGACATTCCCGACGTGCAGGGGCTGAAGCTTGATGGCGAAACCGAAGACTCGCGTCCGCCTAAGGATGATGCGCCGTTCTCGGCACTCGCGTTCAAGATCATGAACGATCCCTTTGTGGGGACGCTCACCTTCGCGCGCATCTATTCGGGCAAGCTCGACAGCGCGTCGACCGTGATGAACTCGGTGAAGGACAAGAAGGAAAAGGTTGGCCGCATGTTGCTTATGCACGCCAATGATCGTGAAGACATTCAGGAGGCCTTTGCCGGCGACATTGTGGCGCTCGCGGGGCTGAAGGACACCACAACCGGCGACACGTTGTGCGCGCAAAACGCGCCGATCATCCTTGAGCGGATGGAGTTTCCCGAGCCCGTCATCGAGCTTTCGGTTGAGCCGAAAACCAAGGCCGACCAAGAGCGGATGGGCGTCGCGCTCAACCGTTTGGCGCGCGAAGATCCGTCATTCCGCGTGACGTCTGATCATGAATCGGGCCAGACGATCATCAAGGGCATGGGCGAGCTTCATCTCGAAATTCTCGTTGATCGTATGAAGCGCGAATTCAAGGTTGAAGCCAATATCGGTGCGCCGCAGGTGGCCTATCGTGAATATCTCGCCAAGAAGGTCGACATCGATTACACCCACAAGAAGCAGTCGGGTGGTTCGGGTCAGTTTGGCCGCGTCAAGCTCACATTGACGCCGGGCGAACGCGGTTCGGGCATTTTGTTCCATGACGAAGTCAAAGGCGGAAACATCCCGAAGGAATATATTCCTTCGGTTGAAAAGGGGATGCGCGAAACCGCAGCCACCGGCTCGCTCATTGGCTTCCCGATCATCGATTTCGAGATCACCTTGACCGACGGCGCATACCACGATGTCGACTCATCGGCGCTCGCATTCGAAATCGCGGGACGCGCGGCGATGCGCGAAGGCGCTCAAAAGGCGGGCATCAAGCTGCTTGAGCCGATCATGAAGGTTGAAGTCGTTACCCCCGAGGATTATCTCGGTGATGTCATCGGCGATATGAACTCGCGGCGCGGGCAAATTCAAGGCACCGATTCGCGCGGTAATGCCCAAACCGTTGAAGTGATGGTGCCGCTCGCCAACATGTTTGGTTATGTGAACCAGCTCCGCTCGTTCACGCAGGGCCGCGCGCAATATTCGATGCACTTCTCGCATTATGACGAGGTGCCCTCGAATGTGGCAGAGGAAATCAAGTCGAAACTTGCTTGATTGAAAATATCGCATTAAGGGGCGCGCTTCCGCTTGACAGATTCGCTTGATGCGGGGCGCGGTTTGAATTTTAGATTGATGAAAGAACGAGGACGAAAACATGGCTAAGGCTAAATTTGAGCGGACAAAACCGCACTGCAACATCGGGACCATCGGTCACGTCGATCATGGCAAAACCTCGCTGACCGCAGCGATCACCAAGGTGCTCGCTGAAACCGGCGGCGCAACCTTCACGAGCTATGATAACATCGACAAGGCTCCCGAAGAGCGTGAGCGCGGCATCACCATCTCGACCGCACACGTTGAGTATGAAACCAAAGATCGCCACTATGCGCACGTCGATTGCCCCGGCCACGCTGACTATGTGAAGAACATGATCACCGGTGCGGCGCAAATGGACGGCGGCATTCTCGTCGTGTCCGCAACTGACGGCCCAATGCCACAAACGCGCGAGCACATCCTGCTTGCCCGTCAGGTTGGCGTGCCGCAGCTCGTTGTGTTCATGAACAAGTGCGATCTGGTTGACGACGCTGAAATTCTTGAACTCGTTGAGATGGAAATCCGCGAGCTTCTGTCGAAGTATGACTTTGACGGCGACAACATCCCCATCATCCAGGGTTCAGCGACCTGCGCGCTCAACGACAGCGATGCCAAGCTTGGCCGCGAAGCCGTGCTCAAGCTGATGGCCGCCGTTGATGAGTGGATCCCGCAGCCTGCGCGTCCGCTTGACAAGCCCTTCCTGATGCCGATCGAAGATGTGTTCTCGATTTCGGGTCGCGGTACGGTTGTGACCGGTCGCGTTGAGCAAGGCGTGGTCAAGGTTGGCGAAGAAGTTGAGATCGTCGGTCTCAAGGACACGCAGAAGACCACCTGCACCGGCGTTGAAATGTTCCGTAAGCTGCTCGATCAGGGCGAGGCTGGCGATAACATCGGCGCGCTCATCCGCGGCATCAAGCGTGAAGACGTTGAGCGCGGCCAGGTGCTGTGCAAGCCCGGCTCGATCAAGCCGCACACCGAGTTTGATTCAGAAGTTTATGTGCTGTCGAAGGAAGAGGGTGGCCGTCACACGCCGTTCTTTGCCAACTATCGTCCGCAATTCTACTTCCGCACGACCGACGTGACCGGCGAAGTTAAGCTTCCCGATGGCACCGAAATGGTCATGCCGGGCGACAACATCAAGCTTGGCGTCAAGCTTATCGCCCCCATCGCGATGGAGCAGGGCCTGCGCTTTTCGATCCGTGAAGGTGGTCGCACCGTCGGATCAGGGGTTGTGGCTTCGATCACAAAGTAATATAGACGTCAGCAACGCCCGATTCTCGGCAACGAGAGTCGGGCGTTTGCTATTTGTATAAGCCTCAAAATCTGTAGCGGACGGCGAGGCATGGCTCTTTGACATTGGTAACGGAACATGGACACGCAGAATATCCGCATTCGCCTCAAGGCGTTCGACCATCGGGTGCTTGATCAGGCGACCGGCGACATCGCCGAAACCGCCAAGCGCACCGGCGCTTCAATTCGTGGCCCGATTCCTTTGCCCACCCGCATCGAAAAGTTCACGGTCAACCGTGGCCCGCACGTTGATAAAAAATCGCGCGAGCAATTTGAGGTGCGCACCTACAAGCGGCTGCTCGATATTGTGCAGCCCACCCCGCAAACCGTTGACGCTTTGATGAAGCTCGATTTGGCCGCAGGGGTTGATGTTGAGATTAAACTGGCGTAAGCGCGCCGCTCCCCGTTGAGTCGGGGCGGGGTGATTCGGTTCACCCACGAGATTTAGGGATACCGCCGGACATGTCCGGGTCTGCGTCCCCCGTTCTCTCCTGCTTCAGGAGAAAAGCCCGGACGGGGCGATGTTTCATCATTGGGCAGCCAATTTGGCACAACACGCCCGCGCGCTTGTCTCGCGGGCCTCTGCGAGGAGTTTGATCGTGCGTACAGGCGTGATCGCGAAGAAAATGGGGATGACCCGCATATTTCAGGATGACGGGACGCATGTCCCCGTCACCGTTTTGGCGCTCGAGTCGCTACAGGTTGTGGCGCAGCGCACCACTGAGGTCGATGGCTATGTCGCGCTTCAACTGGGCGCAGGAACAGCCAAAGCGAAGAATGTCGCCAAGCCCCAGCGTGGCCATTTCGGCAAGGCCGAGGTTGAGCCCAAGGCGCGCGTGATTGAGTTCCGCGTGAGCGAAGATGCGCTGGTCGATGTCGGCGCGGAAATCACCGCCGATCATTTTGTTGCCGGCCAGCTCGTTGATGTGTCGGGCCATACGCAGGGCAAGGGCTTTGCTGGCGCGATGAAGCGTTGGAACTTCGGTGGTCTGCGCGCGACACACGGTGTGTCGGTCTCGCACCGCTCACACGGTTCGACCGGTCAGCGCCAAGATCCCGGCAAGGTGTTCAAGAACAAGAAGATGGCGGGCCATATGGGCGACCGCCAGCGGACGCAGCAGAATCTTGAGATCGTCTCAACCGACGTTGAGCGCGGACTGTTGTTTGTGAAGGGATCGGTTCCTGGGTCAAAGGGCGGTTGGCTGATGGTGAAGGATGCGGTGAAGGTCGCGCGCCCTGCCGAGGCTCCCTACCCCGCAGCGATCAAGACGGTTGCCGTCGCAGCGCCTGCCGCTGAAGCGCCCGTTGTCGACAGCGCGGCTGACGCCGCTGAAACCAGCGAGGCATAAATGAAACTCACAGTTCAAACGCTTGATGCACAAGCCAGCGGCGACATCGAACTCGCCGACGATGTGTTCGGTGTCGAGCCGCGCGCCGACATTCTCCACCGCGTCGTGACATGGCAACTCGAAAAGCGCCGCGCCACCGCGCGTGGGGCTCGCGAGCGTGCTGACGTTGCCCGCACCGGCAAAAAATTCGGTCGCCAAAAAGGCGGCGGCACCGCCCGTCACGGTGATCGCCGTGCGCCAGTGTTCGTCGGCGGCGGTAAAGCGCATGGCCCGCGCGTCCGTGACTTTAACCCCTCGCTCAACAAGAAAGTGCGTGCCCTTGGGTTGCGCATGGCGCTGTCGGCCAAAGCGGCAGAGGGCAAGATCATCATCATGGACAGCCTCGCTGTTGCGGATGGCAAGACCAAGGTGTTGCTCAGCGCGATCGGGAAGCTCGGCTTCGGCAAGACCGCGCTGGTGATCGATGGCGATGCGGTGGACACAAGCTTCGCGCTCGCGTCTTCGAACCTGCACACGATCAATTCGATGCCGGCAGTCGGCGCGAATGTGTATGACATTCTCAAGCACGAAACGCTGGTGATCACCCGCGCGGGTGTGGAAAAGCTGGAGGCGCGCTTCAATGGCTAAGGCAAAAGATGCGGTAGACGTGAAGCACTATGACGTGGTGCTGGCGCCGCACATCACCGAAAAAGCAACGATGATGTCCGAGCAAAATGCGGTCGTCTTCAAGGTCGCAAACGATGCGACCAAGCCGCAGATCAAGGCAGCGGTTGAAGCGCTGTTCAAGGTCAGCGTGACCGGCGTCAACACCATTGTCCAAAAGGGCAAGGTGAAGCGCTGGAAGGGCAAGGCCTACACGCGTTCCGATTTCAAAAAGGCGATTGTGACGCTGGCTGAAGGCCAGTCGATCGACGTCACCAGCGGTATTTGAGGGTAGATCGATGGCACTCAAACATTATAATCCAACAAGCCCCTCGCGTCGCGGCCTGATCTTGGTGGATAAGTCGTCGCTGCACAAAGGTGGCCCGGTCAAGGCGCTCACCGAAGGCAAGCGCAAGACGGGTGGCCGCAACAACAAGGGTCATGTCACCTCGCGTGGCATCGCCGGTGGGCACAAGCAGCGGTATCGGATCATTGATTTCAAGCGTCGCACATGGGACGTTGAAGCGGTGGTTGAGCGGCTCGAATATGACCCCAACCGCACCGCGTTTATCGCGCTGATCAAATATCCCGATGAGTCGGTGGCTTATATCATCGCGCCGCAGCGTCTCGCCGTGGGTGACAAGGTGATCGCCGGCAAGAAAACCGACGTGAAGCCGGGCAATGCGATGGAACTGGGGCAGATGCCCGTGGGCACCATCGTCCACAATGTTGAGATGAAGCCCGGCAAGGGCGGTCAGATCGCGCGCTCGGCAGGAACCTATGTGCAGGTCGTTGGTCGTGACAAGGGCATGGTGATGGTGCGGCTCAACTCGGGTGAGCAGCGCTATATCCGGTCAGATTGCATGGCGACGGTGGGTGCGGTGTCGAACCCCGACAACGCCAACACCAACCTCGCCAAAGCCGGACGCAACCGCTGGAAGGGCATTCGCCCGCTCACGCGCGGTGTTGCGAAGAACCCGGTCGATCACCCGCACGGCGGCGGTGAAGGCCGCACCTCAGGCGGACGTCATCCGGTGACCCCATGGGGCAAGCCGACCAAGGGCGCACGCACGCGTCATAACAAGTCAACCGACGGCATGATCATCCGGTCACGCCATGCGAAGAAGAAGTAAGCCATGGCACGTTCTGTTTGGAAGGGTCCGTTTGTTGACCTGCATTTGCTGAAAAAGGCCGAGGTGGCGCAAGAGGCGAACAGCCATGCGCCGATCAAGACCTGGTCGCGTCGTTCGACGATCCTGCCGCAATTCGTCGGCCTGACGTTCAACGTGTACAACGGCCGCAAGTTCGTTCCCGTTTCGGTGAACGAAGATATGGTCGGCATGAAGCTCGGTGAATTCGCGCCCACGCGCTACTTCCCCGGCCACGCCGCAGATAAGAAGGGCAAGCGCTAATGTCTAAACCGCAAGCTCCCCGTCGCGTTGCCGACAACGAGGCTCTGGCCGTTGGCAACACCATCCGTGGTTCAGCGCAAAAGCTTAATCTGGTTGCCGCGCTCATTCGCGGTCGCAAGGCTGGTGATGCGCTCAACATTTTGCAATTCTCGACCAAGGCAATGGCGGTTGATGTGCGCAAGGTGCTCGCGTCTGCGATCGCCAACGCCGAAAACAACCACAATCTTGACGTTGATGCGCTCGTTGTAGCGGAAGCCAGCGTCGGCAAGTCGATCTCGATGAAGCGTTTCGCGACACGGGCGCGTGGTCGGTCGGCGCAAATCGTCAAGCCATTCAGCCGCATTCGTGTGGTTGTCCGCGAAACCCAAGAAGAGGCGTAAGACATGGGTCAGAAATCCAATCCGATCGGACTGCGTCTCCAGATCAACCGCACATGGGACAGCCGCTGGTTCGCCGAAGGCCATGACTATGGTCGTTTGCTGCTCGAAGACCTCAAAATCCGCACTTATATTCTGAAAACACTGCCGCAGGCAGCGATTTCGAAGGTGGTGATCGAGCGCCCCGCCAAGCTGTGCCGCATCAGCATTTATGCCGCGCGCCCCGGTGTCATCATCGGCAAAAAGGGTGCTGATATTGAGAAGCTCCGCAAGCTGCTCGGTGCAATGACGACGAGCGATGTGTCGCTCAACATTGTTGAAATCCGCAAGCCTGAGATCGACGCCAAGTTGGTCGCGCAGGGCATCGCCGATCAGCTTGAGCGCCGGATCGCGTTCCGTCGGGCGATGAAGCGCGCGGTGCAATCGGCGCTGCGTCTTGGGGCCGAAGGCATCAAGATCACCTGTGGTGGTCGTTTGGGCGGCGCGGAAATCGCGCGCACCGAATGGTATCGCGAAGGCCGCGTGCCGCTGCATACGCTGCGCGCCAATGTCGATTATGCCGAGGCTTCGGCGCACACCGCTTATGGCGTGTGCGGCATCAAATGCTGGATCTTCAAGGGTGAAATCCTTGGTCATGATCCGATGGCGCAAGATCGTCTGATGGTGGAAGCCCAGACCTCCGGCGTTCGTCCGGCCCGATAAGGAAACAGGAACATGCTGCAACCAAAACGCACCAAATTCCGCAAGGCGCATAAGGGCCGGATTCACGGCAACGCGCCTGGCGGCACCGAACTCAACTTTGGGTCCTATGGCCTCAAAGCGCTTGAGCCCGACCGGATCACCGCGCGCCAGATCGAGGCCGCCCGTCGTGCCATCACCCGTCACATCCGGCGTCAAGGCCGGTTGTGGATTCGCATTTTCCCTGATGTGCCTGTGTCGTCCAAGCCTGCTGAAGTCCGGATGGGTAAAGGTAAGGGTGCGCCCGAATATTGGGCTGCGCGCGTCAAACCAGGCCGGATTTTGTTCGAGCTTGATGGTGTTCCCGGCCCGCTCGCGGCGGTGGCGTTCAGCCGTGCGATGGAGAAACTTCCGATCAAAACCAAGGTTGTCGCCCGGCTTGGTGACTTCTCGCATCTGGGAGCGGTGTAATGAGCAAGTTTGCAGATCTCAAAGCCAAGACCGATGACGAACTCGTCACCGACCTCGGCGAATTGAAGCGCGAAGCGTTCAACCTGCGGTTCCAAGCGGCGACAAGCCAGTTGGAAAAGCCCGCCCGCGTGCGCGTCGTGCGCCGCACGATCGCCCGGATCAAAACCCTTCAGGTCGAGCGCAACCGCTCGGCACAAACGAAATAAGGAAGCGCACCATGCCAAAGCGCGTACTCACGGGAACGGTTGTTTCCGACAAAGGTGACAAGACGGTCGTCGTGCTCGTCGAGCGGAAGGTGAAACACCCGCTCTATGGCAAGATCATTCGTCTGTCGAAAAAATATCATGCCCATGACGAGGCGAACGTGTTCAAAGCGGGTGAGACGGTGCGAATTGAAGAATGCGCGCCGGTGTCCAAGCTCAAATCATGGCGCGTCCTCGACAAGGTGGCTGAGGCCGACGCTCCCGTCGCCGAACTCGCCGATATTGCGGCATAGGAAGGGTTGATCCATGATTCAAATGCAATCCAATCTCGATGTCGCTGACAACTCAGGCGCCAAGCGCGTCCAGTGCATCAAGGTGCTCGGCGGCTCGAAGCGTCGTTTTGCCGGCGTGGGTGACGTGATCGTTGTGTCGATCAAAGAAGCACAACCGCGCGGCAAGGTGAAGAAGGGTGATGTGCATCGCGCCGTCATCGTGCGCACCGCAAAGGACATTCATCGCGCCGATGGCTCGACGATCCGTTTCGATGGCAACGCCGCTGTGCTGGTCAACAAGAATGAGGAGCCGATTGGCACCCGCATTTTTGGCCCGGTATGCCGCGAGCTGCGCGCCAAGAACTATATGAAAATCATTTCGCTCGCGCCGGAGGTGCTGTGATGGCTGCCGCTAAGATCAAAAAAGGCGATAAGGTCGTCGTGCTGTCGGGCAAGGACAAGGGTAAGCATGGCGAAGTGACGCTGGCGATGCCCAAGGACAATAAGGTGATTGTCGCGGGCATCAACGTCGCGACGCGCCACCGCAAGCCGACGCAAGCCAACCCGCAAGGCGGGCTTGAGCGTCGCGAAGCGCCGCTGCATGTTTCGAACGTTGCACTCGAAGACCCCAAGACCGGCAAGCCCACGCGCGTTCGGTTCGAAGTGCAAGATGGCAAAAAGGTTCGCGTGGCCGTCAAGTCAGGTGAGGTGATCCATGGCTGAAGCTAAGTATAAGCCTCGGATGCAAGGCATCTATGAGGACAAGATTGTTGCAGCGATGACGGCGAAGTTCGGGTATACCAACCCGATGCAGGTGCCCAAGATCGACAAGATCGTGCTCAACATGGGTGTGGGCGAAGCCACGCAAGACAAGAAAAAGGTCGATATCGCTGTCGGCGAAATGGAATTGATCGCGGGCCAGAAGCCGGTTGTCGCCAAGGCGAAAAAGTCGGTTGCGCAATTCAAACTGCGCGAAGGCATGCCGATTGGCTGCAAGGTCACGCTGCGCCGCGAGCGGATGTATGAGTTCCTTGACCGGTTCATCACCATCGCGCTGCCACGCGTCCGCGATTTCCGTGGCCTCAGCGACAAGTCATTCGATGGTCGCGGCAATTATGCCTGCGGCATCAAAGAGCAGTTGATCTTTCCCGAGATCAGCTACGACAAAATCGACAAAATCCGCGGGATGGACGTGATTGTGGCCACCACAGCACGCTCCGATGAAGAAGCGCGCGAGCTGCTGCGCTTGTTCGGCTTCCCCTTCCCCATTCCGGTGGCAACGCAAGAAAAGCAGGCGGCATAACCATGGCGAAACTGAGTTCGATCAACAAGAATGAGAAGCGCAAAGGCTTGGTGAAGAAATACGCCGGTCGCTATGCACGTCTCAAGGCGATTGCCGATGATGAAAGCAAGGATGAAACCGAGCGCCTCATCGCTCGGCTCAAGCTTGCTGAAATTCCGCGCAACGGAAACCCCACGCGGGTGCGCAACCGTTGCGAAATTACCGGACGTCCGCGCGCTTATTATCGTAAATTTCGTCTGTGTCGTGTTCAGTTGCGTGATTTGGCCAATAAGGGCCTGATCCCCGGCGTCACCAAGTCGAGCTGGTAAGGGTTAGATATGGCATTAACCGATCCTCTGGGTGATATGCTCACCCGCATCCGCAACGGCCAACAGGCCCGTAAGGATTCCGTGCTGACGCCGGCATCGAAGCTGCGCGCCCGCGTGCTCGATGTGCTGCAACGCGAAGGCTATATTCGTGGCTATGTCGCGGAAGACCTAGCTGGCCACGAAGGCATTCGTATCGAGCTGAAATATTTTGAAGGTCAGCCCGCGATCAAGCACGTGGCGCGGGTGTCGAAGCCTGGTCGCCGCGTCTATTCGGGGTCAAGCGAATTGCCGCGTATCCGCAACGGCTTGGGCATCACGATTGTGTCGACCCCGAAGGGTGTTCTCTCGGACGCAGAAGCCCGCGACGCCAATGTCGGCGGCGAAGTTCTGGCGGAGGTATTCTAATGAGCCGCACAGGTAAAAAGCCGATCACGATTCCAGCAGGTGTCACCGCCTCGCTCGATGGCGATGTGATCCATATGAAAGGGCCGAAAGGCGCGTTGACGATGCCCAAATCGGATGCCGTCACCTATACGCTCGACGGCGGCCTGCTCTCGGTCAAGCCCGCGAACGACACCAAGCGCGCCCGCGCGTTCTGGGGGATGCAGCGCACCTTGATCCAGAACCTCGTCACCGGCGTAACCGATGGGTTCAGCAAGACGCTGGAGATCACCGGTGTGGGTTATCGCGCCAACAGCCAGGGGAGCACGCTCAAGCTGCAACTCGGCTATTCGCATGATGTCGATTTCGCAATCCCCGAGGGAATCACGATCAAGACGCCCGATCAGACCACGGTTGAGATCAGCGGGATTGACCGGCAGCTTGTCGGACAAGTCGCCGCCGAAATCCGCCGCTGGCGCAAACCAGAGCCGTATAAGGGCAAGGGTATCAAATATCGCGGCGAGTTCATTTTCCGCAAAGAAGGTAAGAAGAAGTAATGGCCAAGCTTTCACTCTTCGCCAAGCGCCGCCGTCGGGTGCGCGCCAAGCTGCAACTCAAAGCGGGGGCACGGCCACGGCTGAGCATTCATCGCTCGGGTCGGCATATTTATGCGCAGATCATCGACGATACCGCAGGCAAGACGGTGTGCGCCGCCTCCACGTTGGAGAAGGACACGCGCGCGGCTTCGGGCGCCAATTGCGATGCTGCCGTAACGGTGGGCAAGACGGTTGCCGAACGCGCCAAGCAGATTGGCGTGACCAAGGTCGTGTTCGATCGCGGTGGTTTTATTTATCATGGTCGGGTGAAGGCGCTTGCAGACGCCGCGCGCGAAGCTGGATTGGAGTTCTAAGATATGGCTGATGAAGCAGAGATTCAGGCCGTAGAGCCAGTTGTTGAAGGCGGCGAGCCCGAGGGTCAGCGTCGTGGACGCGGGCGCGGCAACCGTGATGGCGGCAACAACCGTGGTGGCCGTGATGGCAACCGTGGGCGTCGCGACAATAAGCAAGGCGAAGAGGGCGGCGAAGAATATATCGAGAAGCTCGTCCATATCAACCGCGTGTCAAAAACGGTGAAGGGCGGTAAGCGCTTCGGTTTCGCCGCGCTCGTCGTGGTTGGCGATGGCAAGGGCCGCGCAGGCTTCGGCCATGGCAAGGCGCGCGAAGTGCCTGAGGCCATCTCGAAAGCCACCGCTGCTGCTAAAAAGGCAATGGTGCGTGTGCCGCTCAAAGAAGGTCGCACACTGCATCATGATGGCAATGGCCATTTTGGCGCAGGCCGCGTGTCGCTTCGCTCGGCTCCGCAGGGAACGGGCATCATCGCCGGTGGCCCGATGCGCGCTGTGTTCGAATCATTGGGCGTTGCCGATGTGGTGACCAAATCGGTCGGCACGTCGAACCCGTATAACATGATCCGTGCGACGTTCGCCGCGCTTGGCGAGCAAACGAGCCCCAAGTCGGTGGCGCAGCGTCGCGGCAAGAAAATCGCTGATTTGATGAAGCGTGGCGGCGCGACCGAACAGGTCGCTGAGGCTGAAGCCGAAGCGGTTGTGGAGTAAGCATCATGGCAAAAATCAAAATCAAACAAACGGGTTCGCCCATCCGCCGCACGGCAGACCAGCGTGCCACCTTGATTGGGCTTGGGCTCAACAAGATGCACAAGGTCAGCGAACTTGAGGACAGCCCCGAGGTTCAGGGCATGATCCGCAAGGTGCGGCACATGGTTGAGGTGCAGGGGTAAGAGTCCGAAATGAGCCTGCTCGATTTATTTTTCGACTGGCTCATTTGGTTGCTTCCTGAAAAAGCGCAGTGGGCATCAATAGGACTGCTGGGTTTCGGTGTAGCGTTAATATTCGGCTTAGGTTGGTATTTTGCACACTATTGAACAAACAAAGCGCGAACAAAGCGAAAGCGAGTGCAGACGATGAAACTGAATGAAATTAGCGATAATGATGGTGCCCGCAAGTCGCGGATGCGCGTGGGCCGGGGTATCGGTTCGGGCAAGGGCAAGACATCAGGCCGCGGTGTCAAGGGTCAAAAATCGCGTGAAGGCGTCTCGATCAATGGCTTTGAAGGCGGCCAGATGCCGCTCCACATGCGGTTGCCGAAGCGTGGCTTCAACAACATCTTCGCCAAGGACTATGCCGAGGTCAATCTGGGCATCATCCAGAAGCTCGTCGACACTAAGGTGCTCGATGCGTCGGCCGTGATCGATCATGCCGCGCTCAAAGCAGCAGGCGTCGCGCGCGGTGGCAAAGATGGCGTTCGGTTGCTTGCCAAGGGCGCGGTGACGGCGAAACTGTCTTTCCTCGTTGCGGGCGTGTCGGCTGGGGCCAAAGCAGCGGTTGAAGCCGCTGGTGGCACGGTTGAAGTGATTCACGTCGTGCCTGCCGCCGAAAAGGCCGCCGCCAAAAAGAACAGCGTCAAAAAGCGCAAGAACGCCTAAACCGCTGCATTTTGTGACACGGGCTTAGACAAAGCCGAAACAATCACTATATGGTGGCGGGGCGCGCAGCGTTTCCCGCCATTCATGTTTAGACAGGGTTGATTACGACTATGGCATCGCAAGCCGAACAGATGGCCGCCGGCCTCACGCTTTCCAATTTCGCGCAGGCGAGCGATCTCAAGAAGCGGCTCTGGTTTACCGTGGGTGCGCTCATTGTGTTCCGCGTTCTGAGCTATGTGCCGTTGCCGGGCATTGATCCCGTGGCGATGCAGGATGTGTTCAAGAACCTGCACGGTGGCATTCTTGATCTGTTCAACAATTTCTCGGGCGGTGCCTTGCTGCGGATGAGCGTCATCGTCGTTGGCGTGATGCCCTACATCACAGCGTCGATCGTCGTTCAGCTCTCCACCTCGCTGTCGCCGACGCTTAACGCCATCAAGAAAGAGGGCGAGTCGGGGCGCAAAAAGCTCAACCAATACACGCGCTACCTCACGGTGATGCTGTGCATCATCTATGGCTATGGCACGTCGCAATCGTTGCTCTTGTCGCACACCAGCGCTGGCATGCCCGTGGTCGTGGTGCAATCGCATCTGCTGTTCACGATTTCGTGCGTCACGTCGGTCGTGGGGGGAACAATGTTCCTGATGTGGCTGGGCGAACAAATCACCTCACGCGGGATTGGCAACGGGGTGTCGCTCATCATCATGGCGGGGATTGTGTCGCAATTGCCAGCCGGAATCGTCAGCCTGCTTGAGGCGGCGCGCACCAATGCTAATGGCTTTAACGGGCTGACGGTGATCTTCATCGCGCTGCTGACCATCGCGATGATCGCGTTCATTTGCTTTATGGAGCGCGCGCAGCGCCGCGTTCTCATCCAATATCCCAAGCGGCAAACGCAGCGCGGGATGCAGCAGGAAAAATCGCACCTGCCGCTGAAAATCAACACCGCAAATGTCATTCCGCCGATTTTCGCGTCATCGCTGCTCGCAATGCCGCTGACCTTGCTGCAATTTGCGGGCAAGCGCGCGACGGGCGAAAGCGCCTTTGGCGACTTTGTGCTGAGTGTGACGAGTTGGTTGCAGCCGGGCGCGCCGCTGCATGCGGTGCTTTATGCCACGTTGATCATCTTCTTCTGCTTTTTCTACACCGCAGTGATCTTCAACCCCGAGGAAACCGCAGACAATCTCAAGCGGCACGGCGGCTTTATCCCCGGCATTCGTCCAGGCAAGAACACCGCCGACTATCTTGATTATGTGCTGACACGCATCACCGTCATCGGCGCGGCCTATCTCACGTTCATCTGTCTGGTGCCCGAGGTATTGGTCGCCAACATCAGCCCGGCGCTCAGCCGCCTTGGTGGAACGGGCTTGCTCATCGTGGTCAATGTCACCATAGATACGGTCACGCAGATTCAGGGGCATTTGCTCGCGCATCAATATGGCGATCTGCTCAAAAAGGCGAAACTGAAGGGCGGTCGGGGACGCTGACCGCGCGTTAAATCGAGGGGGAGCGCATGAATATCATTTTGCTGGGGCCGCCGGGAGCTGGCAAAGGCACGCAGGCGGAGCGGCTCGTTGCGACGCGCGGCATGGTGCAGCTTTCCACCGGAGACATTCTGCGCGCCGCGGTGAAGGAAGGCAGCGACGTTGGCAAAATGGCCGACGAAATCATGAAATCAGGCAAATTCTTCCCCGATGAACTGATGGCGCAAATCCTCGGCGAGCATATGGACAAGCTCCCTGCCACCACCGGCATCATCTTCGATGGCTATCCGCGCACCGCGCGCCAAGCCGAGTTGCTTGATGAGCTGATGGCCGCGCGCGGACGGACGCTTGATCATGTCATCGAACTGGTCGTCGATGAAGACGCGCTCGTCGCGCGGATCACGGGTCGTTTTACGTGCGCCACGTGCGGCGCGGGCTATCACGACACATTCAAGCAGCCCAAGGTGGCCGGCGTATGCGATGCGTGCGGCGGCACCGAATTCAAACGCCGCCCCGATGATAATGAGGCGACGGTGCGCACGCGTATGGCCGAATATCGCACCAAAACCGCGCCCATTCTGCCGATCTATGAAGCGCGCGGGCTGGTCCGCAAAATCGATGGCATGGCCGATATGGCTGATGTGACCGAAGCGATTGCGAAGGCGCTGGGTTAGAGCGATTTCGAATGAGATGGCAACATCGAACGACTCGGAAATCGCGGAAAACAAAGACCTTGGAGCGATTTCGAGTGAGATGGCAATATCGAACGTCTCGGAAATCGCGGAAAACAAAGACCTTAGAGCGGTTGATCTGATCCAATCAGATCGGAAACCGCTCTAGGCCGCGCGGGTCGCGTGTGGGCGCTAAGCTGCCGTCCCAAACGTGATTTGGGCATCAGCCAGCTACAGGGCGCGGCAGCGCGTGGACAATGCGCTCAGCCGAGCTCCTCATAGCCCTTGCGGGTCTTTTCAAGCGTCAATTTGGTGGCTTCGCGCTTGGCGCGCGCTTCGTCATCAAAAGTTTTGATGACGCGCTGACCTTTGGTGCCCACGCGGCCAAATTCGACAATCAAGTCGCAACCAGCCACCCCAACCCTCCAGAATTTGTTCGACGTGCCCTCGGTGAAGCGGAATTCGAGCAGATGTGGTGCCGTTGCGCCTTCGGGAGCTTCAACCGCTTGCTCAGGTGATCGAGCCTGCGCACTCTGGCCACTGTCCCTCGGCGTTGAAACGGCTAGCGCTTCTTCGGCGACGGGCGCATCGGTTACCGCGTGCTCCGGCGTATCGACACTACGCTGCGGCGCAACCTCGGCGAGGCTCCAACTGTCGCGCGACAGTTCTTGGATGATCCGATCAACAACCGTTTCGCGCGCGCGCAGCCAAGCGCTCACCGGCACATCAAGCACGCGCCAACCAAAAGCGCGCAAGATCGTGGGGCGGAACAAGTAACGCTCCTCAACCCCAACCCCGGTTTCCGTATCACGATCAAGCAAAATGCCGAGCTGATAGCCGTCACCCGTCGCATTCACGATGGCGATGTCGCACCGGAAGCTCGCGCCGCCCACATGCTCATCGACGCTGTGTCCGCGCGCGCGCAACGCCGCAGCAATGGCGCTCCGCACAGGATCACGGGGCAATGCAGCCCCAAAAGTGGTCGCCGCATCGGGATTGAGCGCAGCCAGCACCGCCTGCGCATGGTCTTGCGCGCCGTTCGAGTGCGCTTCGGCAAAGGAGAGGAAGCTGCGCAGTGCGCGGGCACCATCATTATGGATGTTGGTGATCGCTTCGGGTGCGATTGTCGACACAATCGCCATATGCCGACGCGCACGGCTGAAGATGACGTTGAGCCGTTTCTCGCCACCGCGTTGGTTGATCGGGCCAAAATTCATCACCATCCGCCCATCTGTGCCCGGCGCGTAACAGACGCTCATGATGATGATGTCGCGCTCATCGCCTTGCACATTCTCCAGATTTTTGACGAACAGGCCGTTGAACTGCCCGTCATCCTCGCGGACATATTCTCGCTCAACCGCCGCCGCAAAAGCTGAGTCCTCGCCCGCCAGCGTGTCGAGCGCGCTCTCAATCTCGCTCTGTTGCGCCTCCGAAAACGCGACAATGCCAATGTTCTGCCCCGTTTCACGGCGCAGCAAATCGCGCACCAGCCCCGCGACATAGCGTGCTTCGGGCGGATTGATCCGCTTGTCATACACGCCGTCAGCGATTTTGTGCGTGGTGATCGGGCCGCTGAGCACGCGCGCCGCACCTGCCGACCAGGCCGCCTCATCATCAGACCGAGCGGCATCGGTGGGTGCGACCGCCTGTCGCAACGACTGATCGGGAATCGTCACCAATTGACCATTGTAGAAGGCCGCGTTCGAGAAACTGATCAGCGATTCAAACCGGCTGCGATAGTGCCATGCGAGCAAGGTGGCGGGCAGGTTCCGCGCCGATTGGTTGAGCAGACTATCGGCATCAAGCAAGATGGCGATTTTCTCGCCATCCTCTTCGGCAATAACCTGCATCTCCTCTTCATCGAGCGCGGTGGAAAAGAAGCTGGTCGGCGGCAATTGCATCTCATCACCAACGATGATGACTTGGTTGGAACGGCACAGTGCGGGCACCGCTTCCTCGGTGGGGATCTGGCTCGCCTCATCGAAAATCACGACGTCGAACAGGTCGGGTTCGAGCGGCAGCGTGTCCGATACCGAGAGCGGGCTCATCAGCCAAATCGGCTTCAGGTCGTTGATCACCTGCCCCGTGTCCCCACTCGCCATATCGCGAATCGAGCGGTAGCGCATCGTCTTGCCAAATTCATGTTCGAGTTCGCGGCGCCCCGTGGCGTACCGCTTCTTGAGCCGCCGCCCCTCGCTGTCGAGCGTCGTCACCGATGTTTCAGACACCTTCACATGATCGCGGAATTGACGATGACGTGCGGCGCAAATCGCGGACGCATTCTCGGCGCGCAGCACGGATCGCGCGTGTGACGCCGCACGGGTGACGGCGATGAGGCGGTCAATGTCGATGCGACGGATGTCGGGGTTCATGCGCTCACGCCGCGCAATGGCTTCATCGATGACCAACGCCTCTAACGCAGTCAGATCGAGCGGCACGTTGAGCAGCGCAAACACCACCGCCGGGTCAGCCGCATGGATGTCGATCAAGATCGGGAGCACATCCGGCAACTCGTCGAGCGCCTCGCGCATGTCGCGGAGCCGCTCGGCCAGCGCATCGAACGATATGTCGGTCACGCCCACGACCAATTGGGAAGCCGCCGAAACCAATTGCTCCAGAACGGTGGCGTGCACCGCCTCTTGAGCGATCAGCGCTTTGGGATCGGACGCGCCCATTGCCGCGCTGAGCAGCGCTCGCGTTGTCGGTGACAGCGGACCTTGCTCGATAAGCCGCGTGCGCAATTGGAGCAACGCCGCCAAGTCGCTCGTGCCGATGCGGCTCGCAATCTGCGCATATTCTGCCGCTGCTGCGGCCTCGGCACGGTGCGTGGCTGCCAATTTTTCCAAAACGCTTGTCACGCTCGGCGCAACGGCATGCGTCGAAAAATCATAGCGCGCGTGGACTGTCGCTTTGAGGCCGCGCCATTTGCCGCTCAGGAAGCGAAGGAACGACGTTTCGTTCTGGCGCGCCACATCAAGCGCGGCGTCAGTATCTTCGGCCGACAATGGATCGTGCCAGGCGGCCGTTGCCACGCGTGCGCGATCGAGGTCGGTTTGCCGCCCGCTGAGTTGCTCCAAGTCCTGCTTGAGTCGTTCAGAGTGCGCCGATTTTTGATCGAGCAGATCGAGCGCGCCGCCAAGGCCGGTGTTTTGAAGCGCCACGGCCAGCCGCGTCGTGCCAAGCGCGTCATCGATCTGCGTTTCAGCCGTTGCGCACACACTTTCGCCATTGAGCCAAGTGTCGAGCCGCGACAGCAGCGCCTCGGATGTATTGATCAGCGCTTCGATGGAGGCATAGGGGCGCGCGCCCTTGACCACGTCGGTCGCCAGACAGGCAAACGGATGGCGGGCGAAACAGTTCAGGCCATAGCTGTCGTTCACGGCGCGCGTGGCGCGATCAGCGAGCGCTCGGTGCGCATCCCAAACGGATAGATTGGGCAGCCGTTCGCGCAATGCGGCGCTAAAGTTGGTGTCCACAATGGGCAGCGCGGCCGCGCGCCGAACGAGTGCCCTCACGCTCAAGCCGCCGTCCTGATGCGCACCAACCGCTGCGTCGTAAGCGGTGACCTGTGCGAGAGTCTCCTCCAGCGCGGCGACAGTGCGCGCGCGCGACGACTGAAACTGAGCCAAACGGTCATCGCCCCTGCCCCATTTCTCGTATTGCGTCTTGAGGTCGAGAATGAACGCCTTTTTATCCTCTTGCGAATCATGAATGATGCAGCCCAAGCCATCGAGCCCCGCTTGGCCAAGGCGGTGGAACACCACATCCAACGCCGCGCGCTTTTCGCAGACGAACAACACGCGTTTGCCGCGCGCGGCATAGTCGGCGATCAAATTGGTGATGGTTTGAGATTTGCCCGTGCCCGGCGGCCCTTGGATGATAAAGCTGCGCCCGGTGTGCGCCAGCGCCACAGCGGCATCTTGCGTTGCGTCAGCCGCCACCACATTCCATTGATCGCTTGGCGCGAGCGGCGGTGGTGCCTGTTGGACAAACGGACGCGGCTCGATTGAAAACACCTGATCGAACGCCGGCTGCGGCTCGGGCCGCTCAACCAGATCGGAAAAATCGCGCACGAGCGACATTTTTTTGTAATTGAAATTCGCGAGCGTGACTTGGGTGAGGTCAATCTCCCACGCATAACGGTGCCCCTGATCGACCGCCATCTGATATGTTTTTGCCCCAGACTCGGCGACGATAAAATCTTGCCGGGGCTTGAGCGAGCCGCCTGCCGCCAACCGCTGCGGCAGGAGCGAGGGGGTAACGAAGCGCTCAAACAACGCAAGGCCTAGGGGCCGATAATCATCGCGCGCGTAGCTGAAATCGGTATCCGCACTCACCGATTGCTTGCGCAGACCGCGACGGCGCTGAAATTGGGTGATGCGCTGAACGGCCTTCTGGAAAATAAGCCTAATTTGCGGGCGCTGTTGCAGCTCCAGCCGAACACCGGGTTCGGTTTTGTGAATCTGGCGGAGCACATCCGCGTGTACCGTCGCGATGTCGGTGGTCGTCAGGTCTACCGTTTCGGGCAGATGAATATCGTAGAGTTGGCGCAGCATGTGACGAAGCGCGGGATTGAACTCGGCGATCGGTTCAGGACATTTTAGCGCATATTGATCGCGCACGCCCTTCGCCTTGCTGATCTCGGCCGGCAGCCACAGCAAGGGCGACACGATGCGCTCGTCGGGCGACTCCTTGAGATTGTTCCACCGCAGAAAGGCGACGACCAAGCGCATATGGCTGAAGCCATATTCGGCGCGATCACGCCGTGTCTCTTGAATAATCCGGTCAAAGCTCGACGGCAAATACGGCTGATCTTCAAAGCGCAGCCATGTGTTGAGCGGAACGGATTTGCCGCCCAACACATCCGCCACAAATTGCCCGCCCCAGGTGCAGAGTTGATCGGGCCGCACCGATTCGAGCCGCATCACAATGGGCACACTGGCTTCGGTCAGGTTGACACTTGATTGGGTCGGCTTGAAATAAATCAGCTTGTTGCGTCGTGAGAGATCGAACAGCCGATCACGCAGATGCGCCAACACCGCACCACGCCGCCCCGGAATGCCGCTCGCATTGGCCAGAACGCGCTCGACCTCCAAGCCCGTGGGCTGTTCACGATAGGTCTCAAGCCGCTTGGCGAGCGCGGCTAAATCGGTGGCGCGTTCGTGACGGTTGAGCGCGGTCGTCTCAACGATCAGCGTCGCCAGCACCGGATGAAGTTTGGGGCAAATGGCGAAGAGATTCGTGCGATTTTGTGAGAAATTTTCGAGTGACGCGCTGTCGCTCGGGTCAACACCACAGGCAACGCAGGCCATGATCATACCGATTTGGAAGATGTCGGTGATCTCGTCATGATGACCGAGTTCAAGCTCCCAACTGCGCAAATGGGTGAGATAGACGGGCTTGCTAATCTCGACAGCGGCGCCCGATTCAATTTGCAAATCGTCAACTGTGACCCCCGACGCCTCGTCGGCCGTCACGCGATATTCGCCCACAATCTTGAGGCCCGATTTGGCATTTGGCTGAACCCGCTGCACGGCGGCTTGATTGGTGCGCGGCAGTTGTCCCATGCTGTCCGCGAGCATAAAGCTGCCGTCTGCCGTTTCGATGACGGTGTGGAGGTCAAGAACCGCGACAAGACCTTGTGCATGCAGGGCAGACACCGCGCGCATCAGCGGCAACATGACGTGCAAAACGTCTTCGGTGGGGAGAATGTGCTGCGTCTCAGCGAAGAAGGTGGCAAGCGGACGCGCAGCGGCGCTGTGCGGCTGCGGGATGTGCATCTCGGGTGTCTCGGTGTCCATCTCAGGCGGCCTTTGCTGCGCTGGCAAACAATTTGTCGGTCGCCGCTTTTGTCCATTTCAAATCGCGCTTGAGCGCGGCCGCGAAAAGATCGCTCGCGCCAATGGTCTTCGCGATTTTGGCATTCGCCAGCATGACCGTCTCGCGCGCGTCGGGATCGGCCATCGCGCAATCGAACATCAATGCGATGAAATAACGCCGCGTGGCATCGTCAATTTTCCCCTCGCCAATCGCATCAAGATCGAGCGGTTGCTCACTGTCGGTCAGTCGTGGGAAATAGCGCCTTATTTGCGTGAGCACTTCTTCGCTTTGCACGTCGACCTCGCGCAGCAGCCGGACAAAAAAGCCGCGCGTGAGCTTCGTCAACTCCGATTGCCTTAACAGGTCAAGCGACTCAATCGAGATTGGCCCGCACAGGCGTTGCGCAATCCACTCCTCAACACCGTCAACCTCGCGCCACCACTGATCGAGTGCGCGCGCGCGAATAAAAATCTCTGGGTGCGACACACCGGTTGATCGCTCGCTGGCCGTTTCCAGCTCCTCGGCCTGGCGCAAATAGGCCGCAGGATCAACCGAGCCGAGCCCGGTCATCGTCTTCACGAGAACCGATATCGCCGGCGCGACATCGCCGCACACCACCGCAGCGCCTCGATCTGCGTAAAGCTCGGTATGCAGGCTCAGCAGTCGCGCGGTTTCACGATGCGCGGGCTTGGCCTCACTGTAGGAAAGCGCATGATCGAGCATCCGGCTCGCGTTATAATAGGCCCCGCTATTCGCCATCCACAGGCGGTAATGCGCCAATTCATGACCCATGAGCGCCAATAATTCAGCGGCGGAGAGCTTTTCGAGGATCGGGCCGTAGAAAATCAGATGCACTTCGCCCGAAATAAAACACAGCGATGCGTTCATCGCACCATCGCCGGCTTGATACAGCGTGGCCGGTGCGTCGATGCCAAGCCGCGCCATCGCATTATGCGCGGTGGCGTATATCTCAGGGTGGCTCTCAGGCTCTAACCGATAGGTGTTGCGCAACATCGAATCACGCATGTCGGCGACTTGTTGCGCGCGCGTATCGGCTGAAAGCGTCCATTCCCAAACAGCGCGCTCGTCTTGACTTAAAAATGAAACCAAATCGTCGTGATATTTGAGGGGGTTAAGTCGATCTAACGGCTGAGAAGCTTCTTTATTCACACGTCACTCCCCCAATCAACGGCAGCCCACATCAAATGTTTTAGCGACCACATGGTATATTTAGCAACGAGTAGTTAATTGCGCGTATATCGCATCTTGTAGAACAACAATCTGATGGCGCTATAGACGCGCTTGCGCAAGGCGGCTTGACGACAGCAACTCCGAAGATCCGACATGTCGGACCCGGCTACATTGATTCGCACGCTAGCGGTAGACGCATCATCGGCACGACCCTAAAGTCAGTTATGGCAAAACTTTCCATCCTCGATCTCGTGCGTGTGCGGCAGGGCAGCGACATTCGCGGCGCGCTGCACGAAGCACGCGATTTTGCCCGTCACGCCGAGGCGCTTGGCTTTACGCGCTATTGGGTCGCGGAACATCATAACATGCCGGGGATCGGCTCGGCGGCCACGAGCGTCGTGATTGGGCATATCGCAGCAGGTACCTCGACCATCCGGCTGGGCGCGGGCGGTATCATGCTGCCCAACCATTCGCCCTTGGTCATTGCCGAGCAGTTCGGGACGCTGGAGGCGCTGTTTCCGGGGCGGATCGATCTAGGGCTGGGTCGTGCGCCGGGAACCGATCAGGTCACGTGGCAGGCGCTGCGGCGCGATCCGATGGCATCCGAGCGCTTCCCGCAGGACGTGATGGAACTCTATATGCTGCTCGGTCCGCTGCGCGCGGGGCAGCGGGTGCAGGCGGTGCCGGGAACCGATTCGCGCGTGCCGCTCTGGATTCTCGGCTCCAGCCTGTTTGGCGCGCAACTGGCGGGCGAGCTAGGCCTGCCCTATGCGTTTGCCTCGCATTTTGCGCCAGCTTCGTTGTTGCCCGCGCTTGAGCTCTATCGCGCACGGTTCCGGCCTTCGCCGGTGCTTGACAAGCCCTATGCGATGGTTGGCGTCAACATCATCGCCGCTGACAGTGATGCCCACGCAAAATACCTCGCGACGACGCAGCAAATGGCCGTTGCTGACCTGTTTCGCGGTGCCCGCAGTCTCAGCAAGCCGCCGATTGACGATATCGACAGCTATTGGACGGCAAGCGAGCGCGGCCAAGCGCGCAATTTTTATGAGCGCGCCATCATCGGCGGGCCCGAGACCGTGGAAGCGGGCATGGCAGCGCTCATCGCCGAGACGCAGGCAGACGAACTCATGATCGTCACCGACGTCTTCGATTTCGACGCACGGTGCCATTCGGCAGAGTTGATCTCGCAGGCGCATCGGCGCTGAGCACAACGCCGCTTATCCATGGGTCGACGCTCAAAAGCAGACCGCGAGTCCTTGTGGCTGGAAATCGGCCCCGATGTGTCGCAGCGCGCGCCATTGATCCGATGAGCGGGCGCTTAGCGATTCGGCCGGATCGCCGTCTGAATATGGCGACTCGCCACGAACCACTGAAAGTCGTTTTGGGGCCAATGGAGGACGCACCCCAACCCTTGACACGCCCCCACCGAATCGCTAAGCGCACGCTCTTCCAACCACAATGCCAGAACCGTGCTTTTGCGCGCAATGGTCGTATTGGATTTTAACGCGTCGAGATGGGGCTTGCCAAAGCCCTGTGGAGCAGGAGATTTTACAGTGGCACGTATTGCAGGGGTCAACATCCCCACCAACAAGCGCGTCGTGATTGCGCTTCAATATATTCACGGCATCGGGCCAGCCAAGGCCAAGGAAATCGTCGGCAAGCTCAACATTACCGCTGAGCGCCGCGTCCAGGACTTGAGCGACCAAGAGGTGTTGCAAATCCGCGAAACGATTGACGCCGCCCACACGGTGGAGGGTGATCTCCGGCGTGAGGTGTCAATGAACATCAAGCGATTGATGGATTTGGCCTGCTATCGTGGCCTGCGGCATCGCAAGGGTCTGCCGGTTCGTGGCCAGCGCACGCACACCAATGCGCGCACCCGCAAGGGCAAGGCAAAACCGATCGCAGGGAAGAAAAAGTAATTTAGGACAGCCCGGCGGACTGTTCTTTAGGACTTTTCCGCCGGAGGCACCTCTCCAAACTCACAAAGGTTTTCCAATATGGCTCGCGAACCAAGTCGCCTTAAAAAGCGCGAACGCAAAAACATCACCAGCGGCGTGGCGCATGTCAACGCCAGCTTCAACAACACGATGGTCACCATCACCGATGCGCAGGGCAATGCGATCTCTTGGTCGTCGGCAGGCCTGTGCGGGTTTAAGGGATCGCGCAAATCGACACCCTATGCCGCCCAGATGGCTGCTGAAGATGCCGGAAAAAAGGCATCAGAACATGGTGTCCGCACGCTTGAGGTCGAGGTCAAGGGCCCAGGTTCGGGCCGCGAATCGGCACTGCGTGCGCTTCAGTCGGTCGGCTTCACCATCACCTCGATCCGCGACGTGACGTCGATCCCACATAATGGTGTGCGTCCCTCAAAACGGCGTCGCGTCTGAGTGTGTTGGGTTGGCGTGATGACGCTGACCCTTTTAACTTCCCGGTGACGCGCTGACGAGCGCGCACCCAACCCCAAGGGGACAACCGTGGCAGTCAATACAAAAAACTGGCAGGAACTCAAAAAGCCTAACGCCCTCGAAAAAAAGCAGAGTGTCGATCCGCGACGCAAGGCAGTGTTCGTCGCCGAACCGCTTGAGCGCGGCTTTGGTTTGACATTGGGCAACGCGCTGCGGCGTGTGCTGTTGTCATCGCTGCAAGGCGCCGCCGTCACCTCGATCAAGATCGAGAATGTGTTGCACGAATTCTCGTCGCTTGCGGGCGTGCGCGAGGACGTGACCGACATCGTGCTCAACGTGAAGCAGCTCGCGCTGCGGATGCAGGGCGATGGGGCCAAGCGGCTGCAACTTTCGGCCACCGGGCCAGCGACAGTGACGGCGGGAATGATCGCGGTTTCGGGCGACATTGAAGTGATGAACCCCGATCTCGTCATCTGCCATCTCGATCAAGGCGCGGTGTTCAACATGGAACTCACGGCTGATACCGGCATGGGCTATGTGCCCGCGGCCGCCAATCGGCCGGCTGATGCCCCCATTGGTCTGATTCCGATTGATGCGCTGTATTCGCCGGTTCGGCAGGTGGCGTATAAGATTGAGAACAGCCGCGTCGGCCAAGAACTGGATTACGATCGCCTGCTGCTGACCATCGAAACCGACGGCACCGTGGCCCCCGACGATGCGCTCGCCTATTCGGCGCGCATTTTGCAGGATCAGTTGCAACTGTTCGTCCATTTTGATGAAGGCATGGCCCCCGCTTCTGCACCGATTGGCATGACCGCACCGGTGGCGCATGAACCATCGAGCAGCGACACCAACCAGCTCAACCGCTATCTGCTCAAGAAGGTCGACGAGCTTGAACTTTCGGTGCGCTCGGCGAACTGCCTCAAGAACGACAACATCATCTATATCGGTGATTTGGTCGGCAAGACCGAGGCTGAAATGCTCCGCACGCCGAACTTTGGTCGCAAGTCGTTGAACGAAATCAAGGAAGTGCTCTCGTCGATGGGGCTGCGCTTGGGGATGGACATCCCCGGCTGGCCGCCTGAGAACATTGAAGATATGGCCAAGAAGCTCGAAGCCGAGCTTATGGGGTGAGTGTTTGCGCCCATCCGGGGGATGGGTGCACACGCGAACCACTCATTTGTCGCTGACGGAATGAGGGCGGGTAAATATTGCATAAGATTCCGGCCTTCGCCGGAATGACAACCGACAGGCTCTCGGCGGTGGCCTGAACCAACACCGCCTGATCTGGGGTACCTCACACGGCCCCTTAACGAACGAAAAGGAAGATCATCATGCGCCATCGTGTCGGCCATCGCAAACTCCAACGCACGTCATCACACCGCACCGCGCTGTTCCGCAACATGGCGGCGGCGCTCATCAAGCATGAGCAAATCACCACAACTGTAGCGAAGGCGAAAGAGCTGCGGCCCTATGTCGAAAAGCTGATCACGCTCGCCAAACATGGTGGCCTGTCGAACCGTCGGCTCGCGCATGCCCGCCTGCTCGACGATGCGCAACTCGTGAAGCTGTTTGATGTGCTCGCCACGCGCTATGCCAACCGCGCGGGCGGCTATACCCGCATCGTCAAGGCGGGCATTCGCGCGTCGGACGCCTCGCCGATGGCGGTGATCGAACTCGTCGACCGCGACGTGACCGCCAAGGGACAGGATTCTGGCCCGGTTATGGGTGCTGACGACAGGGCCGCTGCCGCATAATCAGTCACACATTGTAAATTCATTCACGCCGAACAGGCCGGGAAATGGGGCGCAACGCCTGATTTCGCGGCCTTTTCGTTGGGTGCAGCGGCGGCTGTCAATTGTCTGACTGACCAATTCATCCACGCGACAGCCAAGCGGGGCTAATCCGACGGCAACGACATCATCGGGATGATCGGGGCATTAAGGATTAGACCATGCGTGCATTTCGTAAAATCGCGACGGGCCTATTGGCCGCTTCGTTGCTCGCTTCATCAGTGACACCCGCGTTTGCGGACGGCCCCTATGGTGGCTATGGATCGCGCCATCGCGACCATGATCACATCGGCCCCGGCGCCGTGATCGCCGGTTTGCTCGGCCTGGGGATCATCGCGGCGATTGCCTCATCAGGATCAAGCAGCCAGCCCGCACCAGCACAAAATGAGCCGCATTACGCGCCTCCGCCGCCGCCACAATATCAGGGCCAGGCCTATGGTGCCGTGGGCGATGAGAATGGCGCGGTCGATGCCTGCGCCGAAGCCGCCGAATCGCAAGGCGGTCGCTTTGCCAGCGTGCGCGACATTAAGGATGTCCATGCCACGAGCAATGGGTGGGACGTCAAAGGCGTGATCGAGCAGCGTTCATCGTATCGCGACACCAGCGGCGGGGTGCATAATTTCAAATGCAGCGTGCGCAACAGCGCGGTGCAAAGCGTGCGGATCGACAGCGATACGCTGTAACGTATTGTGCCCAAGCGCTATGAGGCCGGGTGGCTCGAAACCGCCGGCCTTTTGCACTTTTCGGCGAAGGCGCTACACTTGGCTCGACTCAGAGTCGCAGTTGAAACGGTTATGGAGAGAGATATGCCCAAGACGGTCTTCGCCTTTATCACGCTCAGCCTCGTCGGCAGCGCCGCGCTCGCGCAATACACCCCGCAGCCGAACTATCCGCAGCCGAACTATCCGAATCAGCAATACCCCCAGCCCGCGCCGCAGCCTTATCCGGGCTACCCAAACCAACAATATCCCAACCAACAATATCCCAATCAACAATATCCGCAGCAAGGTGATCCTGAACAGAATCGCGCCATAGACCTTTGCACGCAGGCCGTGCTGCAACAGGCCGAACATTTTGGTCGGCCGCAAATGGGGCCGATCCGCGCGATTGACCGCACCCGAGGCGGGTTCAGACTCAGCGGGAGTGTTTTTGTTGAGCAGCGGGGCGTCAACCGGGATCGCCGCGACGGCGACTGGCACGATGGTGATCGGCGGGACGGCGACCGTCGCGACGGCGATCACCGCGACTTCGCCCCTGTGACGCACCAAGGCAGCTATAGTTGTGAGGTGCGCTATGGCCGGGTTACCAAGCTCAAGGTGCGTGATCTCGGCGATCCTGCGCGCTATTGAGGCGACGCGGCGCGGGTGAGTGGCGCACGATCAATTGACGTGATTTCGAGTCGTTAAATATTCCCTTTAACGCAAAAGCGCTCTATCGCCCGCGCATGACCATTCAGCCCGCTCATGCGCACCAAGACTCGATCCTGATTGTCGATTTCGGCAGCCAAGTCACCCAACTCATCGCGCGGCGCATCCGCGAGGCGGGTGTTTATTCCGAGATTGCCCCTTTCAATGCGGCGGAAGCTGCCTTTGCACGGATGCAGCCCAAGGGGGTGATCCTTTCCGGCGGGCCGTCTTCAGTGACCGATGAGGGGAGCCCCCGCGCGCCGCAGTGCATCATCAACTCACGGCTACCGATCCTCGCGATTTGTTACGGGCAGCAGGCGCTGTGCGTTCAACTCGGTGGGCAGGTCGAAGGCGGCCATGCGGCGGAGTTTGGCCGCGCCGATGTCGAAATCCTCAAAGCCAGCCCGTTGTTCGACGGCTTTTGGGAGGTCGGCGGCAGCTATCCCGTGTGGATGAGCCACGGTGACCGCGTTACGGTCGCGCCCGAAGGCTTTGAAATTGTCGGCACCTCGCCCAACGCGCCCTTTGCCCTGCTCGTGAATGAGGCGCGGCGGATGTATTCCACGATGTTCCACCCTGAGGTCGTCCACACGCCCGATGGCGGCAAGCTGCTGAGCAACTTTGTCCACAAGGTGTGCGGGCTGAAGGGCGATTGGACGATGGCGAGCTTCCGCGACACCAAAATTGCCGACATCCGCGCGCAAGTGGGTGCGGGCCGCGTGATCTGCGGGCTTTCGGGCGGCGTCGATTCGGCGGTAGCGGCGGTGCTGATTCATGAAGCGATAGGCAATCAGCTCACCTGCGTGTTCGTCGATCACGGGCTGTTGCGCAAGGACGAGCGCGCGCAGGTCGAGACATTGTTCCGCGAGCATTACCATATCCCGCTCGTGGTGGTCGATGCGGAGGCGCGCTTTATGGCGGGGCTGGCGGGTGTCACTGATCCTGAAAAGAAGCGCAAATTCATCGGCGGCGAATTCATCAACGTGTTCGAGGAAGAGGCGCGCAAAATCGGCGGTGCGGACTTCCTTGCGCAAGGGACGCTCTACCCCGATGTCATCGAATCGGTCAGCTTCACCGGCGGGCCGAGCGTCACGATCAAATCACACCATAATGTTGGCGGGCTGCCCGCACGCATGAACATGAAACTGGTCGAGCCGCTGCGCGAACTGTTCAAGGATGAGGTGCGCGCGCTCGGCCGCGAGCTTGGTCTGCCCGAGATTTTCGTCGGCCGCCACCCCTTCCCCGGCCCCGGTCTCGCGATCCGTATTCCGGGTGAAGTGACGAAGGAACGCTGCGACATCCTCCGCGCGGCAGATGCGGTGTATCTCGAAGAGATTCGAAACGCCGGGCTGTATGATCACATCTGGCAGGCGTTCGCTGTGCTCCTGCCCGTGCGTACGGTGGGCGTGATGGGTGATTACCGCACCTATGACAATGTGTGCGCGTTGCGCGCGGTGACGAGCACCGATGGCATGACGGCGGATGTTTATCCGTTTGAAAGTGCCTTCCTCTCGCGGGTAGCGACGCGGATCGTCAATGAGGTCAAAGGCATCAACCGCGTGACCTATGATTACACGAGCAAGCCACCGGGCACGATTGAGTGGGAGTGAATTTAAGCGGCCTCCGGAGGAGGCCGTTTCAATTCACTGATATTCTGATGATCCGGGAGATCATCAATATCGGTCACTCAGATGATAAGCCACCGTGCGGGGCACCGTGCGGGTTTAGCGCGCGCGGAGCACCGCTAAAAGCGACACGCCCGGCGGCATCGGTGTGCGACCAACCAAATGACGCTCAAAACCGAAAACCCTCTCAAACAGCGCGTTGACTGGTGCCGAGGGCAGCGCATCATCGCTCCCCTCGCGTCCCGTGGCGCGCGCCATCAGCCGGTCAGCAGCGGCGAGCGGAAAGAGCAGACTGTTGAAATGCGTCAGCAGTTCAAAGGTCAAACCGGAGTCCGCCACCACTTGGCGCAACGTCGCCTTTGAGTAGCGGCGGAAATGGTGATTCGCGACATCATGCCCGCTCCACATCCACATATATTGTGGCACGGTGAGCAGGATGGTGCCGCCGGGCTTGAGCCGTTTAGCGATTGCGACGAGCGCCGCACGATCATCCTCAATATGCTCCAACACATCGAGCAAGGCGACCATATCGTAAGCGCCCTCGGGGATCCCGCTAAGCGCCGGAAGCGGGGCTTGGCTGACCGGCTTGCCGAGGCGCTGCGCAGCAATCGCCGCCGCGGCATCGTCAATCTCGAGCGCATCGACCGTGCCGAATGCGGCGAGCATCGGCAGATTATGCCCCGTGCCGCAGCCGATTTCGAGAATCCGCGCATCCTGTGCGAGCTTGACCTTGCGCGCGATCACCGCAGCGAGAATGTCGCGCCGCGCAACATACCACCAGTGCGACGAATCATGCTCGGCCATGCGATCATAAATGACGCGATCCATCAGCGCCTCTCAGCCATTAGGCGAACACCCATTTACGGTTGAGCGTATAGGTGATGATCGGCGTGACAAACAAAAAGGCCAGATTGGGCGTCCATTTCGGCAGGCCGAAATAGGAGGTCAGCAGCCAAGTGAAAAAGAAATTCGAGGCGAAGCTCAAGCCATTGGTGACAGCAAAGCGACCCGCGCGGATATGGGCATTGTCGCGCGCGCCATGCCCGCTGAAGCTGAACATCGAATGGAGCAAATAGCCCGGCACTGTCACCAATGCGATTGATATTGTGGTCGAGACCGTGGGCGCCAGATGCAGCCCATAAACGCCGAAGGTGTAGAGAACGCCGACCATCGCGGTCAGCAGCAGACCCGAAAGCCCGAAGCGCACGACTTGCAGCAGCGTCGCGCGCCGCGCGTCGTCGGGGATCAGCCGGGTGAGCAGAGAAGGTGCATTGCTTGCCATCGCAACCGCCCTTAAAGCGAGAGCGTTAACAAAGGAACCCTTGATGAGCGTTGGCCTCGCGTCACCCCCCAAAGCGACCAATAGCTTCGCGCGCGATTGGTTGCGCTGGACGGCGTTGTTGTGGCTGGCGACGGTGGTTGCGCTGGTGACCATCCGTTGGCAGATGATCCATTGGTTCAGCCTGCCCGATACCGATGACAATATGCGAATGATGCAGGTGCGCGGGCTGCTGCACGGTCAGGGCTGGTATGATCTGCGGCAACACGCGATGAATCCGCCGCAGGGTGCGAGTATCCATTGGTCGCGGATCGTTGATCTGCCGATTGCAGGGCTCATTCTGCTGTTCAACCCGTTGGGCAGCGGCACCGCCGAACGGATCGCCTCCGCCATCGCGCCCACATTGCCGCTGCTGCTGGCGATGATCAGCCTTGGTGCGGTGGTGCGGCGGCTGGTGGCACCCTTGGCCTATCTGCTGGCGATTTTCCTGATTTGGAACGCCTATGTCGCGATGGGGATGTTCAGCCCGATGCGGATTGATCATCACGGGTGGCAACTCGCGCTGCTGGTGACAACGATGGCGGGACTGGCAGACCCGAACCTGCGGCGCGGCGGCCTGATAGCGGGGCTGTCGAGCGCGGTGTCGCTGAGCATTGGGCTTGAGATGATCGCGTTTCTGGCGCTTGGCGGTGCGGCAATCGTGCTGCGCTGGGTTGTTGAGCAAGAGCAGGCCGAGCGCGTCAAAGCCTATGGTGCGAGCCTCGCGATCGGCTGTGCGATTGGCTATTACGGGTTCGCCTCCTACGACAATGCGCGCAACGTGTGCGATGCGCTCTCGCCCGTCTGGCTGAGCGTGATGGTGGCTGCGGGGCTGATCGCGCTCGGGCTGGCCTTTGTTCCGGCGCGCTCGCCATGGGTGCGGCTGGGCGTTGCGGCGGTCGCGGGTGGCGCAATCCTCTGGGGCTTTGCCCATTTTTGGCCCGATTGTATCGGCCGTCCCGAGCATGTTTCGCCCGAGGTTGATCGGATCTGGCTGAGCAATGTGCGCGAGGCGAAGCCGATTTACACCCAAGACCGGCTGACGATGTGGACGACGATAGCACTGCCGCTCGCGGGGCTGGTGGGCACTGTGATTGCGCTGTGGCAGGCGCGGCGGACGCGCGATGCCGCCATTTGGGCGACACTCGCCATTTTGACGCTGGCGGCGTTTGCGCTGCTGATCTGGCAAACGCGGATGGGGCCTGCGACACAGCTCATCGCGATCCCCGGTGCCGTTGCGCTCGCCTGGTTTCTCGTGCCGCGCCTGCAAGCGAGCGGCAATGCGCTGGTGCGGGTGCTGGGCACCTTTGCGACTTTCCTGTTCATTTCGGGGATAGGCGTTTCAACTCTGGCGGCGTTGGCGACCCCCAAATCCGATGCGACCGCAGCAAAACCCGCTAAAGCTGACCCGAGCCGCCAATGCCCGACGATTCCGGCGATGACGCCGCTCAACCGCTTGCCCGATGCCACGATCTTCACGCATGTCGATCTTGGGCCAAGGCTCATTACATTGACGCACCACCGCGCGATTGCGGGGCCGTATCACCGCAATGGTGATGCCATCCTCGATGTGTATCACGCCTTTGGCGGCTCGGCGGATCAAGCGCACGCGATCATGGCGCGGCACGGCGCGACGTTGCTGCTCATCTGCCCCGGCATGAGCGAGACGACGGTGTATCGGGCGCGCTGGCCGCAGGGCTTTTATGCGCAACTGATCAAGGGGCAGGTGCCCGCTTGGTTGACGCCGCTGCCGCTGCCCGCTGGTTCCCCGTTCAAACTATGGGCGATTGCGCCCCTTCCCCCCTCAGGAGCAAAGCCACAATGACGATCCCGAAGCGCAAAATTGGCAACCGCATGGTCAACCCCGTCGGGCTGGGCTGCATGAACATCTGCTGGGCCTATGGCCCGCCGGTGTCGGATGACTATGCCAAGGAGCTACTCGTGCGCGCGCTCGATGTCGGCTATGATCATCTCGACACCGCGCGCATCTATGGTGATGGCGAGAGCGAGCGGCTGATCGGCGAGGCGCTCAAAGGACGGCGCAACCAATACTACCTTGCCTCAAAAACGGGCATCTTCGTCGACGGCAAAAGCCGCAGCATCAACTGCCAGCCCGACAAGATCAAAGCCGCGTGCGAGACGAGCCTCAAGCTGCTGCAAACCGACCATATCGATCTGTATTACCTGCACCGTCGCGACTTCAATACCCCCATCGAGGAGTCGGTTGGGGCGCTTGCGGACCTGGTGAAAGAGGGCAAAATCGGCGGCTATGGCCTCTCCGAAATGTCTGCCGAAACGCTGCGCAAGGCGCATGCCGTTCACCCCTGCACCGCGATTCAGAACGAATACTCGCTGATGACGCGCCAGTCCGATATCGCCGTGCTCGATGCGTGCAAGGAATTGGGCGTGACGTTTGTCGCTTTCTCTCCCGTTGGGCGCGGGTTCTTGTCGAACACCTTCCACGGCCCGGCGAACTGGGGCCCGCAAGATTTGCGCGCCGGTTGGCCACGCTTCCAAGAGCCGCATTACAGCGCCAATATGAAGCTGATCGCCGATTTCAACGCCATTGCGGCGGACGAAGGCGTCACCCCCGCGCAGCTCTCGCTCGGTTGGGTGCATGCGCGTGGGGACCATATCGTCAGCATCCCCGGCACCTCGAAAATTGAGCATATGGAAGAGAATATCGCGCGCTGGGACTATGAGCCCTCGGCGGACGTGATGACGAAGCTCGACGCGCTGATCAACATGCAGACCGTGGCGGGGAATCGGTATCCGCCGATGATGGCGGCGATGATTGACACCGAGGATTTTGCGGCGGCGTGAGCACGCGCGCGCCCTTGGTGCTGATGGTGATGGGAGTGGGTGCCGCGCTCATCTATTGGCTGTGGCCGCACTGGCCCGACGCGCTGGGCGCCGCCACGATCAAAGCCTCTGCGGTCGCTTCGTTTGCGCTCTATGCGTCCGCCCGCGTTGTCGACCGCGACGGTTGGGCAATCGTCGCGGTGATGGCGCTGGGTGCGCTCGGTGATCTGTTGATCGAGTGGCGGCTCGAAGCGGGGGCGGCAGTGTTTGCTGTCGGGCACGTTATCGCCACGCGGCTGTATTGGCACCATCGGGCGGAGAACGGGGTGAGATGGCCGTGGCTGCTCGTGCCCGCGTGCGTCGGGCTGACCGCGTGGCTGACCCCGGACAACGGCGCTGCGCTCTACGCGCTGTTCGTTTCGGCGATGGCGGTGAGCGCGCTGAACAGCCGCTTTGCGCGCCCAATTGCCGGGCCGGGGGCACTGCTCTTCCTGGCCTCTGATCTGCTGATCTTTGCGCGATTGGGCGGGCGTCTTCCCGACGCGGTGGCGCATCTGCTGATTTGGCCGCTCTATGTGATTGGTCAGGCGTTGATCTGTCTCGGCGTCACCTCGGCGCTCAATCGGCGCGCGTTGCGTGCACAGGCCAGCCAATGACCGATCCCGCCCTCATCAACTTTCTGCGCTATGACAGCCAATTGACGACATCGGGCCAGCCGAGCGGCGCGCAATTGCGCGCGTTGAAAGCGCTCGGCGTGGATCACGTCATCAACCTCGCATTGCATACACATGAGCAGGCCTTGCCCGATGAGGCGGCAAGCTTGGCCGCGCTGGGAATCACTTACACCCATATCCCGGTGGCGTTCGACAATCCCACCGAAGCCGATTTCGATGCCTTTTGCGGCGCAATGGCGGCGGCGGGAAACAAAGCGCTCCACGTCCACTGCATCATGAACTGGCGGGTGACCGCGTTTCTCTACCGCTATCAGCGCGATGTGCTGGGGGTGGAGGACGCGCAAGCGCGGGCGCAGATGGAGCGCGTCTGGAACCCGGTCGCGAGCGATGATCCGCGCGCGCGGGTCTGGGCGGAATTTATTGCGCGCAAAGTCTGATCGGATTAAGCGTGCGGGATGAACGCTCCCGCTGAAACCGCCACCGCCCTCATCGCCGATATGGGCCACCGCGCCCGCGCTGCATCCAAGACGCTCGCGGCAATCCCGACGGCGAAGAAAGCCGAGGCACTTCACGCCGCTGCGATGGCGATTCGCGCCGATGCCGACGCCGTTCTTGCCGCCAACGCGGTTGATGTGGCGGCAGGTGAAGCCAATGGCCTGAGTGGCGCGATGCTTGACCGGCTCAAGCTTGACCCGAAACGGCTGGAGGGCATTGCGGCTGCGGTTGAGAATGTCGCGGGCCTGCCCGATCCTGTGGGGCAAATCATCGACCAATCGGTGGCGCCCTCGGGGCTCAAGCTTAGCCGCGTGCGCGTGCCGCTGGGCGTCGTCGGCATCATCTATGAGAGTCGGCCGAATGTGACAGTAGATGCGGGCGCTTTGTGCCTGATGTCGGGCAATGCCGCTATTTTGCGCGGCGGGTCGGAGGCGATCAACACCTCACGTGCGTTGCATGCCGCTATGGTGCGCGGCGTCAGCGCGGCGGGGCTGCCCGAGGATGCGATCCAGCTTGTGCAACAGACTGACCGCGCACTCGTCGGCGCGATGCTCAAGGCGCAGGGGCTGATCGACATCATCATCCCGCGCGGTGGCAAGACGCTCGTCGCGCGCGTGCAGGACGAGGCGCGGGTGCCCGTGCTCGCGCATCTCGATGGCATTTGCCACACCTATGTCGATGCCGCAGCGGATCCTGAGAAGGCGCGCAGCATCGCGGTCAATGCCAAGCTGCGTCGCACGGGTGTGTGCGGCGCTATGGAAACACTGCTGATCGATCGCGCTTTTGCGAACCCCGAACCGATCCTCAGCGCCCTGATTGAAGCGGGCTGCGAGGTGCGCGGTGATTCGGCGACCTGTGCGCTTGAGCCGCGCGCGGTTGCAGCGACGCCGGAAGATTGGGACACCGAATATCTTGATGCCATCGTCTCGGTCGCGTTGGTGGGGGGCGTCGAAGGCGCGCTTGCGCATATCGCCGCGCATTCGTCGAACCATACTGATGCGATCCTCACTGAAGATGCGGCAGCCGCCGAGCATTTCTTGAACGCAGTCGATTCCGCCATCGTGATGTGGAACGCCTCAACGCAGTTTGCCGATGGCGGCGAATTTGGGCTGGGTGCGGAAATCGGCATCGCGACGGGACGGTTGCACGCGCGCGGCCCAGTCGCGCTTGAGGGGCTCACCACCTATAAATGGCTGGTGCGCGGCACGGGGCAGGTGCGGCCTTAGGTGAAGATGAATACATTTGAATCACTTGTATACATGTGATACGCTTCGCGCATGAGCAAAACATCCGTTATTACCGCCCGCGTTGATGCTGAAACGCTCGCGCTCATCGATAAAGTCGCGAAAGCGCAAGGCCGCAGCCGTGCTTGGTTTGTGAGCCAAGCGGTTCAGCAAAAAGCGGAGCGACTGACGGAAGAACAAGCATTCATACAAGTAGGGATCGACGCCATCGAACGAGGAGAGTATCTGACGCACGAAGAAATGCTTGCATGGTGGGAAGCTCGCAAGCAGCGCAAAGCCGCTTAATGGCTACACTTATTTGGTCGACTCCAGCTCAAATCGATCTCATTGATATTGATGACTTTTATCGTTTGGAGCATGCTGAGGTTGCTGATCGATTTGGTAATGTCATGATCGCCGCCGCAGAATTTATATCCGAGCACCCCAAAATCGGCACAATTATTGATAACACAGACTTTCGTAAATGGACTGTTCGCAAAACCCCATACGTCCTTCTTTATCGGCCTATCGCGGGCGGCGTCGAAATTCTCCGTATTCGTCATATGCACGAAGACTGGAAGCCGCGCTGACCAAAATCGGCCTGCTTGGCGGCTCGTTCAACCCCGCCCATGCCGCGCACCGCGGGATAAGCCTGTTCGCCATGCGCGCGCTCGGGCTCGATGAAGTGTGGTGGCTGGTCTCGCCCGGAAATCCCCTGAAAGCCGGGCGCGATGACATGGCACCTTTGGTACAGCGCTACGCCTCTGCTGCCAAGCAAAGCCGCCGCGCGCGCATCCGCCCGACCGCAATTGAGCGCGAATTGGGCACGCGCTATACCGTCGATACGCTCGCCGCGCTCACACGCCGCTACCCCAAACACGACTTTATCTGGCTGATGGGTGCCGATAATCTGGCCCAATTCCACCTCTGGGCGGCGTGGCGACACAGTGCCGCGATAATGCCCATTGCGGTGATCTCACGTCCGCGCTATAATGACCGCGCGCGGTGGTCACCCGCCGCGCACTGGCTGCGGAAATTTGTCCACCCCGCTGGACAGGCTAAGCAATGGACACAGTGGAGTTCGCCGGCGCTCGTGCAATTGCGCTTCCGCCCTGATCCTACCTCCGCCACGCTGATGCGTCGGGCTCATCCCGATTGGCATCTTCTCCCCCACCCATCCGCTTTGCGTGACCAGATTACGCATCGGACAATCGTCGAGACCTGATTTGGCCACCGCACGCGCTCTCAAACCCGCCCTTATTGCCGCCACCGAAGCCCCCGTTCATGCGCTTCATGACATGATCCTCGCCTCGCTTGATGATGACCAAGCCGTTGAAACCGTCTCGATCCCGCTCGCGGGAAAGAGTTCGATTGCCGATTATATGGTGATCGCGAGCGGTAAATCGACGCGCCAGGTCGCTTCAATGGCAAACAAGATTGCCGATAAGGTGAAAGCCAGCACCGGCCACCGTGTCAACATCGAAGGCCTGCCCAATGCTGACTGGGTGCTGATCGACGCGGGCGATGTCATCGTCCACCTCTTCCGCCCCGAAGTCCGCAGCTTCTACAATCTTGAACGGATGTGGGGCTTTAACGACAGCCCAATGCAGCAAGACGCCGCTTAGTCTGTGATTTTGCAGTGCCAGCCCACAAGCAAGCTAGGCCGGAGCCGACGTGGATTGGTCACAATCCACGCATGAATTAGCTTGCAACTCCACATCATAGCGCGCGGCAAGATCGGGCGCGATCCCGAGGCCGAGATCGTTGCGCGTTATCTCAAGCGCATCAATTGGCCAACCCGCATCACCGAACTGCCCGATGTTGGCGGGCGGGTCGCGCCCCCGCCACCGGGAACGCGCATCGTGGCGCTCGACGAAGCCGGCGCTGCGCTGACCTCAGTTGCGCTGGCGGACACGCTCGCCAAATGGCGCGATGCCGGGGTGCGCGAATGCCGCTTCCTGATCGGCGCGGCGGACGGTTTGACCGCCGACGAACGCGGCGCGGCAGATATGCTGCTCTCGTTTGGCAGCGCCACCTGGCCGCATATGCTGGCGCGGGCGATGCTCGCCGAACAGCTTTACCGCGCGACGAGCATCATCGCCGGGCATCCGTACCATCGAGAGGGGTGAGGAGAGAAGGTGATGCGGGGCATCACCGAGCATCCGAACGAGAGAAGGTGATGCGGGGCATCACCGAGCATCCGAACGAGCGGAGCTGTTGCCTGTCATTCCGGCGAAAGCCGGGATCGGGCATCGCATTGTTGCATCCCTGATCAAAGAGATTCCAGCTTTCGCTGGAATGACGTCATTCCGGTAAATTTTGCAGCCGCTCAGATCTTGTGCACGGTCACCTGTTCGATGCGTCGCTCGTCCATCGCGGTCACATCAAACCGATAGCCTTGCTCGATAAAGCCGTCGCCCACGGCGGGCAGTCGCTTGAGATGCGCGAGCACAAATCCCGCCACCGTGGCATAATCGCGGGTTTCGGGAAGCGGCAGGCCGATGCGCTCGGCGAGAGCGTCCGCAGGCATCCACCCCGCGACGATCAAGCGCCCGTCGGAGCCTTCGACAATCGCCGGGCCATCGCCGCTCAGGTCTTCGCTGACATAATCGCCGGCAATCGCCGCGAGCAGGTCGGCGGGCGTCACAATGCCTTCAAAATGGCCGTATTCATCGTGCACCAGCGCGACAGGAACCTGCGCGCGGCGCAACGCGGCGAGCGCATCCATCGCATCAACCTGATCGGGGATGATCGGCGCGGGACGGACTAACGCGGCGATATCGACAGGCTGCGCGTTGAGCAACGCGACCATTACATCATGACTTTGAAGCACGCCAACGACCTCGTCGATCGATCCCTTAGCGACAAGCAAACGCGCATAGGGCGTCGCCACCAGCGCGGCGTGGAGCGTTTCGGGGTCGGCGTGAAGGTCAATCCATTCGACCTCTGTGCGCGGCGTCATCACCTCGCGCACCGGCCGGTCGGCGAGCCGCACAACGCCCGAGATGATCGCGCGCTCATTCTCCTCGATCACGCCCGATTTGCTGGCCTCGGCGAAGATGAGGTGCAATTCCTCGGCGGTGACATGATGCTCGGACTCGCGGTTCATCCCCAGCAGCCGGAAGATGAGCGCGCTTGCCTGATCGAGCAGCCAGACAATCGGTGCCATCGCCCGCGCCAGCACCAGCATTGGTTGGGCAACGGCGGCGGCAATCGGCTCGGGCGCGCGCAGCGCCAGTTGCTTGGGCACGAGTTCGCCGATGATGAGCGAGACGAAGGTCAGCACCGTAACCACAATCGCAAAGCCGAGCCAGTCCGCCAGATGATGCGACAGGCCCAGATATTCGAGCCGCACCGCGACCGGTTCGGCAAGACTTGCGCCCGAAAACGCGCCGACGCCGACCGCGATCAAGGTGATGCCGATCTGGATGGTTGAGAGGAATTTGCCGGGATTGCTGCCCAGCGCCAGCGCAGTCGCCGCGCCGTGTGTGCCCTTGCGCTCCATCGCCTGCAAGCGCGCCTTGCGTGAGGACACAATCGCGAGTTCAGACATTGCGAACACACCATTGAGCGCAATGAGCGCGACAATGATCGCGACGTCGCCCCATGGAAACGGAGCTATGGCAGGAGGCTGGCCCATGATGCGTGGCCAGTATTGGCGGATTGGTGCGTTTGGATCAAGCACTTACCGCCGTGCGCCAAAAAACGCGCGCAATTGAGCGGCCGCCTCTTCCTCGCCGATCCCTGCATAAATCTCGGGCGCATGATGGCAGGTGGGGTGGCTGAACACGCGCGCGCCGTGCGCGACACCGCCGCCCTTGGAGTCGGATGCCGCATAATAGAGCCGGGCGATGCGCGCATGGCTGATTGCGCCCGCGCACATCGCGCAGGGTTCGAGCGTCACCCACAGGTCGCAGCCGTCCAACCGCTGATTGCCGAGCACCGCCGCAGCCGCGCGAATCGCCGCGATTTCAGCGTGGGCGGTGGGGTCGTTGCCGGTTCGCATCGCATTGGTGCCGGTCGCGATAATCACGCCGTCGCGCACGATCACCGCGCCCACCGGAACCTCGCCTGCCCCAGCGGCGGCTCGCGCCAGATCGAGCGCTTGCCGCATGTAAGACGAAAAGGGGGAAATGGCTTGACCTTTCATGCGAATCTCGTTAGGCGCTCTCGCTTTCCAAACCAAGGCCCGCTGGCCAAAAGCATTCAGGATTTTCGAGCAATGGCGCGTATTTGCGAACTCACTGGCAAGGGCCGCATGGTCGGCAACAATGTCAGCCACGCCAACAACAAGACCAAGCGCACGTTTCTGCCCAATTTGCAGGACGTGACCTTGATGTCCGAAGGCCTTGGCAAGAGCGTTAAGCTGCGCGTTTCGACGCACGGTCTGCGCTCGGTTGAGCATAATGGGGGCCTCGACAATTGGCTCGCCAAAACCAGCGAAGACAAGCTCAGCGACACCGCGCGCAAGCTCAAGCGTGAACTGGCGAAAAAGGCGAAAGCCGCCGCTTAACCGCGAAACGCGAATTTCAGCAGAAACGTCCGCTGGAAATCCATGTAATTGTCATCTGACATCAGCCACAGCATCGGCACCCCGTGCTCGGTGGTGATTGACAGCGCTTCAAAATTATCGGTGATAAAGGGCGGATCAAAGCGCGCCAGCACCTTGGGCTTGATGTGCGCGCCCGCCTTCACCGCGAAGGGCTCGATCAACGACACAATCGTGCGAAACAAATGCCGCGGCGGGGTGAACACGCGGTTGAGCACGACCAACCGGCCATCGGGCAAGCGCGCCATATCGCTCGGCGAAAAATCGTCGGGCGCATCATAATACATCTGCGTGACCCGCACCCGAGGATCGGTCGGGTCTCGGTCAAAAATCAATACCGGACGCGCGGGCTCGCCCTCGGGAACATCCTCGCACAACACAATGAACCGCCCGTCGGGCAGCCGCACCATCGATTCGGGGCCACCATTGACCGGCCAGTGCGCCATTTGCGGCGCGATGTTCATTGCTGCGAGCCGCGTGAACCCCGCATCATAGCGGCAGATTCGGCTGCGCCCTTCGAGCCCGACCCAAGCTTGCCCATGCTCTGGGTCAATCGCCATCGATTCGCTGTCGCGGCTGGCTTTGCTGCGGGCATTGACCAGGCAGCCGGGGGGCAAAGGCTTGACCGCGGCATCACGCGGCGGATGATGGCCGTCAAACCGCCACGTCGCCAGCAGGCCGGTATCGCTGAGCCCGGTGAAGCCATCACCATCGACGTGCAGCGACGAGAGTCCGCCGAACTGCGGGACGTCTGACCGCAAGATCCAGCCTCCCTGATACTCCAACGCGCCAAGTCGCGTCCGCTGAGGATCCGCCGAATCAAGCCGCACCGGCGTCGCGCTCAGCCGCATGTGCGCGTTGGGTGGAAAGCCGTTCTCGAGATATTGCGAACCGCGCATCAACGCATAAAGCGCGAGCAACAAACCAAGCGCCGTGTATCGCGCCGCCGCGATAATCACCAAGCCAAGACGCTGCATCAACTCAGCCGGTCGATTGCCTCGGGACTCAAAGCGCCCGGCACAATCATGAGCGGACAGGCGAGCTTGCCGGTATCAGCACCCGCGAAATGCGAGACCAACGGGCCGGGTGGCCCGCTTGCCGCAGCGCCCAGCACAAGCGCGGCGATATTTGGATTTTCAGCAATGGTCGCCTGAACTTCAGCCACCGGCTTGCCCGAGCGCACCCGAATCGAGGGGGTGATGACGGTCTGCGTTTCCGCCGTCACCATTGTGAGCGCTGCGGCGACCAGCTCTTCGGCATGTTCGCGTGCTTCAAGCTCCATCGTCGCCTGCACACTGCCCCATGCGACAAACTCGGTTTTGGGAACAAGCGCGAGCACTTCAATCGTCCCCCCCGTCTTTGCCGCGCGGCGTGCGGCAAAGCGCAGCGCGACCTCCGCCTCGGGTGTTTCATCAATGACGACCAAATATGTACGCATCATCTCGTCCCCTACAGCGATGGCACAGACTGCTTGATTCAGCGCACAAGCGCAAGTGGTGCAATCCACTGGAAAGATGAACATTTGCGCGCTAGATGTGGCCCGACACCAACCAAGCAACAGGTAACTCCATGGCCCTTGAGATCAAAATGCCCGCCTTATCCCCCACAATGGAAGAGGGCACGCTCTCGAAATGGCTCATCAAGGTGGGGGATCAGGTCAACTCGGGCGATGTCATGGCCGAGATTGAGACCGATAAGGCGACGATGGAGTTTGAGGCGGTCGATGAAGGCGTCGTCACTGAAATTCTCGTGGCCGAGGGCACCGAAGGTGTGAAGGTCGGCACCGTGATTGCGGTGCTGGCTGAGGATGGCGACAGCGCAAAGCCCGCACCCAAGGTCGAAACCGCGCCCGCATCCAATCCCGTTCGGGCAGAGCTTGTCGAAGCCCTGCCCTCCAGAACGCCTGAGCAAGAACGCAGCCCTTCGACAGGCTCAGGGCGAATGGAAGCTGTAACACATTCCTCGGGTGATCGAATCAAAGCCTCGCCACTCGCCAAAAAGATCGCGGGGATCGAGGGCATTGATCTGCGCGCCGTTACCGGCTCTGGCCCCGGTGGGCGCATTGTGAAGGCGGATCTCGCCAATGCTGCTAAAGGCGAGTCTGTGCTCCTGCGAAGGCAGGAGCCTAGTCCAACGGCGTCAACGAGCCTCCTGCCTGCGCAGGCGCACGGTGTTGCCGCCAAACCCGCAGCGCCCGCCGCTGCCCCCGCTGCAACGACCGACCACCCCACCCCGCACGAGCTCGTCAAGCTCTCGGGGATGCGCAAGACCATCGCGCGCCGCCTCACCGAATCGAAGCAGCAGGTGCCGCACATCTATCTCAGCGTGGACGTGCGCCTCGATGCGCTCTTGAAGCTGCGTGGCGAGTTGAACGCCAGTCTCGCCCCGCGCGGCGTGAAGCTGAGCGTCAACGATATGCTCATCAAGGCGCTGGGCGCGGCGCTCTGCCAAGTGCCCAAGTGCAACGTCTCGTTTGCGGGCGATACGATGCTGCAATTCAGCCGCGCAGACATCAGCGTCGCGGTCAGCATCCCCAATGGCCTGATCACGCCGATCATCACCGATGCGGGCGGCAAGGCGATCTCGACCGTCAGCACAGAAATGGCGATGCTGGCCGCCAAGGCCAAGGAGGGCAAGCTCCAGCCGCACGAATATCAGGGCGGCACCGCCTCGCTCAGCAACATGGGCATGATGGGCATCAAGCAGTTTGAGGCCGTCATCAATCCGCCACAGGGCATGATCCTAGCCATTGGGGCAGGTGAAGCGCGGCCCTATGTCGTCGAAGGTGCGCTGGCGATTGCCACGGTGATGACGGCGACAGGCAGCTTCGATCACCGCGCGATTGATGGCGCAGATGGGGCACAATTGATGAAGGCGTTCAAGGAATTGGTGGAGATGCCGCTGGGGCTGGTGGCTTAGTGACGCTGAAGGACTGGCTTATACCCCTTGCAACTAGCGTTGTGACCTTATTTGGAGCGTATTGGCTTCAAAAATGGAAGGAGCGCGAGAGGTTAAGTTTGCATGTCGATTGGACCGATTGGGAAGACCCAAATGAGGGGCAAATATCAGCGCCCGAACTAACGTGTCACAATCGGTCCGCGCAGTCTGTACAAATCACAGAAATTAAATATCTCACTGGCACTTTTTTCCGTAGGCGCAGTCTAGAATACGTTCTTTACTATGACGATTGGAACTTCGATCACAAATATTTACCGAGACTCGTTGAGTCAAACGGAATTTGTACATTTTTATTGGACGCTTCGTCGGCTCGTAGGCTTTTTGGGAAAATGACGACATACGACCGCATTTTAGTGAGTTTGGGTCGAGCGCGCGTTTGGTTAGAGGTTAGAACATCAGGACACACTAAAGTGCGCATACCTGCCTTGAGAGCGATCCCTTCGCAAATGCGGCCCCATTGGTTCTACTAGGAGTAAATTGAATGTCCCAATACGACCTCATCGTTCTTGGTTCTGGCCCCGGTGGCTATGTCGCGGCGATTCGCGCGAGCCAGCTTGGCCTCAAGGTGGCCATAGTCGAGCGCGAAAATCTTGGCGGCATCTGCCTCAATTGGGGCTGTATTCCGACCAAGGCGCTGCTGCGCTCGGCGGAAATATACCATTATATGCAGCATGCAGGCGATTATGGCCTGAAGGCGGCGGAGATTAGCGCGGATATAGACGCGGTGGTGAAGCGCTCGCGCGGCGTGGCGAAGCAGCTCAATCAGGGCGTCACGCACCTGATGAAGAAGAACAAGATCACCGTGCATATGGGTGATGGCGCGATCACCGCACCGGGGAAACTGACGGTCACCAAGGATGGCAAATCCGAGGAACTGACCGCCAAGAACATCATCATCGCGACCGGCGCGCGCGCGCGCGAACTGCCCTTTGCCAAGGCGGATGGCCAGCGCATCTGGACGTATCGCCACGCGATGACGCCGCCCGAAATGCCGACCAAGCTGCTCGTGATCGGATCGGGCGCGATCGGCATCGAATTCGCATCGTTTTACAATGACATGGGTGCGAAAGTGACGGTGGTCGAGATGCTCGACCGCATTGTCCCGGTGGAAGATGCTGAGGTTTCGGCCTTTCTCGCCAATGCGCTCAAGAAGCAGGGCATGGACATCCGCGCGAGCACCGGTGTGCAGTCGCTCAAAACCAGTGCCACCGGCGTCACCGCTGAAATTAAGGCGGCGGACGGCAACGTGACCACCGAAGAGTTCAGCCATGTCATCGTCGCGGTTGGCATCGTGCCGAACACCGAGACTATCGGGCTTGAGGCGCTCAACATCGCGACGACGCGCGGGCATATCGATACCGACGCTTATTGCCGCACCAATGTGCCCGGCATTTATGCGATTGGCGATGTTACTGCGCCGCCATGGCTGGCGCACAAGGCGTCGCATGAAGGCATTATCGCGGCGGTGGCGATTGCCGCATCACTCGGCAACACCGAAGTTCACCCGCACCCGATGGACACCAAGAACATTCCGGGCTGCACCTATTGCCACCCGCAGATTGCCTCAGTCGGCCTGACCGAGGCGAAGGCCAAGGCGGCGGGGCACGCGGTGAAGGTGGGCAAATTCCCGTTCATCGGCAATGGCAAGGCCATCGCGCTGGGCGAGGCCGAGGGCTTTATCAAAACTGTTTTCGATGCCGCGACCGGCGAGCTGCTCGGCGCGCACATGATCGGCGCGGAAGTGACCGAGCTGATCCAAGGCTACACCATCGGCAAAACGGCGGAACTGGTGGCAGAGGATTATGTCCACACCGTCTTCCCGCACCCGACTTTGAGCGAAATGATGCACGAGAGCGTGTTGGCCGCTTATGGATTTGCCGTGCATATTTAGGTGACGAATAACAGGAGAGACTGATGCGCAAGGCGATATTGACTCTACTAATGATCGCGATCCCATTGCCACTGCTGGCGCAGCAAGACGGAGGCGCGGGGGACATCGTCGTCACGGGCACGCGAAGAAACTCTGGCTATTATGGTTCAAACGCCCCTGTCATCCGCATTAAACGACAGGCGGACTTCGCACTGCAGCAAGTCAAGATTGAGGGGGACACGCGCGATACGATTAAGCGGCACGATGAAATATATGCCACCGTGCGCAATGCAATTGTCGCCGCTCAAAAGCAGGCAGGGATAGAGCTTGCGACCGGAGAAGTAATCGTGCAGTCGATTACGCTCGATAACTATAAATCGCTGCCGCTCAAAAAAGACGATGATCGCAATGACACCGACTCGATAACGCTTTTGGTAAAGGTGCGGCTGGACAGTAGCGGCAACGCCAAGGAGGCGCTCGACCGCATCGCCAAATTTGTCAAAAACATCCAACCGGTTGGGCGCGCATTGGCTGACACGGAAGGCGACCTCATCCTTGGATTGGCCAAGCCCGAGCAATATCGCGGTCAAATCCTTGATGCCATTGCCACCGAAACGCGCGCGATGACCGCAAAATTTGGCGCCGACTATGCGGCGAATATCGATGGCGCGGACAAAAAAGTTGAGTGGTCACGCGCGAGCCTCACTGAGTTGTTTTTGTTCCTGCCCTATTCAATTAGCATCGTCCCCAAACGGTAGGTGTCCCAATCGGCTTCTACAACAGCCCCTCAATATCCTTGGCGAGCGCCTCGGGCTTATCGGTGGGGGCGTAGCGTTTCACGACATTCCCCGCTTTATCGACGAGGAATTTGGTGAAGTTCCACTTGATCGCCTCGCTGCCGAGCAGGCCCTTTTTGGCTTTTTTGAGGTGTTGAAACAGCGGGTCTGCGCCTGCGCCGTTGACCTCCACCTTCGCCAGCACCGGGAATTTCACATCATAAGTGAGCGAGCAGAAGTTGGCGATTTCCGCCGCATCGCCGGGTTCCTGCGCGCCGAACTGGTTGCAGGGGAAGCCCAAGACCGTCAGGCCCTTATCGGCATAGTCCTCGTGCAGTTTCTCCAGCCCTTCATATTGCGGGGTGAAGCCGCATTTGGAGGCGGTGTTGACGATCAGGATCGGGCCTTCGGGCAGATCAGCGAGGGGAAGCGCGCTGCCATCGGGCTTTTTCACGGTGAAATCGCGGACATTCATGTGTGGTCTCCTCAGACATTCAAATACGCCGTAGTCCTGAGCCTGTCGAAGGACTGCCCTTCTTCGCTCGGTTACAAAATACAGCCCTTCGACAGGCTCAGGGCTGCGGCTTTGGGGCAATAACCCAGCGTTTTAGCTCAGCACCCCATCGTGCAGCCGCACCACACGATCCATCCGCGCGGCGAGGCGCTCATTGTGCGTGGCAATGAGTGCAGCACTTCCTTGCGCACGCG
>Ga0075019_10000111_pt1 | contig 45215 bp, 38 predicted proteins | sample ColStrG_CSR_2013_FD_71473 | JGI IMG/M metagenome (GOLD analysis project Ga0075019, IMG submission 71473) | Freshwater sediment microbial communities in response to fracking from Pennsylvania, USA - Cold Stream Run_MetaG_CSR_2013 | ecosystem: Environmental > Aquatic > Freshwater > Creek >...
CGCAACCCGCGCACCGGCGCGGAAGTTTCCATCCCGCCGGGAAAAGCCGTCCGCTTTAAGCCCGGCAAGGAGTTACAGACGCTGCAGTAGGTCCACCGCTGCGCGCGGCAGTTTTATCGTGTCATCCCAGGATTTCTCCCCGGCGCCGTACCCTCTCTACGCCGAAAGCGGGACGCCCCAGTCTTATTCGCTGCCGGTCAGCCGCCGGCACGAGCGCTACTGGCTTTACGGCCTCCTTTTTGCTACAACCCTGCTCACCACCACCCTGGTTGGCGCCGCCATGCAGACCGATTTCAACCGCGGCGTCCCCTTCGATATGGAGCACAGCTTCACGCTTTACGCCATTTTCTGGCGTCATCCCGCCGTACTGCTCCGAGGCTTGCCGTTTTCGTTGACGCTGCTCGCCATTCTGCTGGCTCACGAATTCGGCCACTACCTGGCGGCGCTGTTTCATCGCGTGGATGCCAGCCTGCCGTATTTCCTGCCTTCTCCCCTGATGGGTACCTTCGGCGCATTCATCCGCGTGCGCTCGCCCATTTTTACCAACCGGGCGCTGTTCGATATTGGGGTGGCCGGCCCCATCGCCGGGTTCGTCTTCCTGGTGCCCGCGCTGGCGGTTGGCCTGGCCTTCTCCAAAATCATCCCTGGGATCGCGCATCAGGGCAGTATGATGTTCAGCGTCCCCGGGCTGGAATGGCTGCTGGAGCGCGCCATTTTCCCCGCCGCCGCTTCGGCCGACATCTATTTGCACCCGGTGGCCCGCGCCGCCTGGGTGGGCATGTCCGTCACCGCTCTGAATCTGCTCCCCATCGGTCAGCTCGATGGCGGCCATATCTTTTATTCGTTCTTTCCGCGGCGCCACCGCCGGGCTTCGATCGTGTTGTGTCTCCTCCTGCTGCCCCTGGGGCTCCTGTGGTGGCCGTGGTTCTTCTGGGCCTTGCTGCTGCTGTGGCTGGGAAGGAATCATCCCGTGGTTTACGACCCGGCGCGGCTGAACCGCGACCGCACCCGCCTGGGCTGGATCGCGCTCGTCATCTTCATCCTCTGCTTTTCCTGGGCGCCCATCACCACCGGCGGCCTTTGATCCGCCATGAAGATCACCGCCACCATTATCACGCTCAATGAGGAGCGCAAGATCGTGCGCGCCATCGAGAGCCTGCGATGCTGCGATGAAATCCTCATACTGGATAGCGGCTCCACGGATCGCACCGTCGAGTTGGCCTGCAACCTGGGCGCGCGCGTCATCGAGGCCGGATGGCGCGGCTATGCCGGACAGAAAAACTGGGCCGCCGAGCAGGCCACGCACGACTGGATTCTCTCGCTGGATGCCGACGAGGCCCTGAGCGAGGCGCTGGAAGCCGAAATCTGGAACCTCAAGAAGACCGGTCCTCAATACGACGCCTATACCATGCCGCGCCTGGCCCAGTACCTGGGCCGCTGGATCCTGCATTCCGGCTGGTATCCCGACCGCAAGGTGCGGCTCTACGACCGCCGCAAATCCCAATGGGTGGGGGACTTCGTACACGAGACGGTGCACCCCAAAGGCCGCCTCGGCCACCTGCAAAGCAACATCCTGCATTTCACCTGCGATTCGCTCTCCGAGCACCTGCGCACCCTCGACCGTTACACCACGTTGGCCGCCGAAGAATTGGTTTCCCGCAAGGTCAAGGTCCCCATGTGGAAGATGATCTTCGATCCGCCGTGGACTTTCACCAAGTCCTACGTCTTCCAGCGCGGGTTTCTGGACGGGTTTGAAGGTTTGGTCATCTGCTACATGGCGGCCTTCTATACCTTTCTGAAGTATTCCAAAGTGAGAAATATGAGCTGATGCGCATTCTGCACCTCGACTCGGGCAGGAAAATGCGTGGCGGCCAGTGGCAGGTGCTTCGTTTGATCGAAGGCCTGGCCGCCGCCGGAGTGGAGTCCACACTGCTGGCCCGCGAGGGCTCGCCGCTGTTCGCCGCGGCGCGTGATCAAGGTTGGCGGGTGGCGCCTCGGCGCCTGATTGGAGCGGCCTCGGCAGCGCGGCGGAACGACCTGGTGCATGCGCACGACGCGCGCAGCCACACCATCGGCGCGTTGATCCCCGGCATCCCACTGATCGTCTCGCGCCGCGTAGCGTTCCGTGGGGTAGGACTCTTCCCTGCCCTGTCACGCTGGAAATACGGCCGCCCCGCACGCTACATCGCGGTATCGGATTTCGTGAAATCGGTGCTGGTCGAGCGCGGCGTGCCCGCCGGGAAGATCGCGGTAGTCTATGACGGAGTGCCGCTCATGGAAATGGTCGGGCACACCGGAGGCCTGGCGCGCGTTCTCACCGCGTCGAACGCCGGCGATCCGGCCAAAGGAGATTCGCTGGCCCAGGAAGCCGCCAGACTGGCCGGCGTGTCGCTCCAATTCACCTCCAACCTCGAACGCGACCTTCGGAACGCCACCGTTTTCCTGTACCTCACCCACAGCGAAGGCCTCGGCTCCGGCGCGCTGTTGGCTATGTCGGCCGGAGTGCCCGTGATCGCCAGCAAGGTCGGCGGCCTTCCCGAAGTGATCCGCGATGGTGAGACTGGCCTTCTGGTCCCCAACGAACCCGCCGCCATCGCCGCGGCAATCAGAAGACTGCTCGACGACCAGCCTCTGGTTCGGCGAATGGGCCTCGCCGCGCGTCAGACCATCGTAGACCGTTTTACCGTGGACCACATGGTTCGCAATACCATGGAAGTTTACCGGGCAGGCCTGGAGGCCTACCCTACATGATCGAAGCTACGTTCGCATTTCTATTCGGACTCGTCATCGGCAGCTTCCTCAACGTCTGCATCCATCGATGGCCGCGCAACCGCTCCGTGATCAAGCCCCGTTCGCACTGCGTGCGCTGCCGCAAACCGATTGCCTGGTACGACAATATCCCGGTCCTCAGCTACCTGCTGCTCCGCGGCCGCTGCCGCCACTGCGGCAAGCACATTTCCTGGCGTTACCCCGTGGTCGAGTTGCTCACGGGCGCGCTGTTTTTCGTGATAGTGCTGCATATGGGCCCCACCGCGAAGGCCCTCAAGTTCTGCGTGTTTTCGGCGATCCTGGTCGCCCTGATTTTCTCCGACCTGGAGAAGCGCCTGCTTCCCGACGAGTTGACCAAGGGGGGCATCGTCCTCGGTTTCGCCTTTGCCATCCTCGCTCCCGTTACCGATCTCCCCACCCAAATGGTATTGTCCTTATGCGGCCTGGAGCTGACCGGCTGGCCGCTTTCCCTTGCCGCCTCCGCCTTCGGCGCATTCTGGCCCGCCTTCTTTCTTTGGAGCGCCGGCTGGATCTATAACCGGGTCCGGCACCGCGAGGGTCTCGGTTTTGGCGACGTGAAACTGGTGGCGTTGATCGGCGCCTTTCTCGGGCTGCAACTGGCGCTGCTGACCTTGGTCCTGGGCTCCGTCAGCGGCTCGGTGATCGGCTACAGTTACATCAAGTTGACCGGCAAAGATCCTGCCAGTTACGAGTTGCCCTTCGGTTCCTTCCTGGGAGCCGCCGCTCTTGCGGTTGCCGTCCGGCCGGGACTATTGGGCTGGTAGCGCCTCGATTTTGCCGATCCAGATCGTGTTGGCCTGCGTGGCGCCGCCCTCCGCTCGGGTGATGTCGGTGATCGCCAGCGCTTTCAACTGTGCCGGGTCCAGCTTGCCCGGGCCTTCGAAATCGGCCAGGTTGAGGTTCACATGGAAGACCTCTTTGGCGCCCGGTGGATAGATCGTCATGTTGTAGCGCGTTCCCTGTTTGCCCGCGGGCGCCTTCATTTCAAGCGAAACCACCAGCGTGGCATCGTGTTCCGAGGCCACGTCGAACGCCAGCCGCCGGGCCTTCGAAAGATCGAGCTGCCCGAGCCGCCGGGTCAACACGGCGTAGTGCCCTTCGGTCTGTTCGTAAGACGCCTGCAATGACGGCAAACTCAGCGGATTGTCGGCGGCGTTCACTAATTTCATCTTCATGCCGCCCAATGTGGCCCAGTCCAGAAAACCGCGCCGGAAGCTGTCGATCTCACCCGCGCGCCGGACCTCGCCGCCACCACTGGACAGGATCTGGAAGTCGCTCATCGAGATCTTGTGAGTTCCCGACGGCCGATCAATCACCATCGGAAACTCCGGATTGTCGGGCAGCGACAAAAAGAACTGCGCCACATCGACGATCCCAATGCCCTGCAGCGCGTCGAGGTCGAGCCTGCCGTCGGCATCCACCGGATCGTTGGCGCCGTCGTTGGGGGTGAAGTCGGCGGGCGTCAATTCGACCTGTTGCCAGACATTCGCCGGCGACCAGAACCAGGCCGAGTAATCGCCCCCTCCCGGCTTCTTCTCGCTCAGCAGCACGGCCAGCACGGTATCGCGATCGCTGCGGATCCGGAACCGCATGCGCCGCATCGATGCGATCTCCGGCGGAGCGGGCAGCAGGGCCAGCGCGAAAGTCTTGGGCTTGAGGTCGTAGGTAAACGCGAGCGCGCCTTGCGTTGCGGTGACGGCGCCACCCTGCCCCATCACCATCCAACCCGCGGTATCGGAGTCGAAACTATGGTGAAGCAGGACGCCCGATTCCTGCTGCGCGACAGCACCAGCGGCAGCAGCCAAGAACACAAACAGGTTGCGCATACTTGATTCTGATAACGCAAATTTCGACAGTCTGTTCCATTCCGGAAATGCATTTCCGCATTTCGAACTTGCCTACTATTATTTTCAACAGCTTGCGGGTAGGCGACGGGAAATGCATTTCCCGCGGCCACCTGGCGCGTATCATGGGAAACGTGCCGCCGATTCTCGAGATCCGCAATCTGTCCTGCACGCTCGGCGGCCGGGCGATCCTCCGCGAGGTCAGCCTGGCGGTCTCCGAGGGCGAAACCGTGGTGCTGCTGGGACGCAGCGGGTCGGGAAAGACCACTCTCCTCAAGACTGTCAACGGCCTGATTCGCCCCACCGCCGGCGAGATTCTGTTCGAAGGCAAATCTACCGCCGAGTGGGACCCCATCGGCCTCCGCCGCCGCATGGGATACGTCATTCAGGATGCCGGGCTGTTTCCGCATTGGACCGTGGAGGCCAACATCGGATTGGTGCCGCGACTCGAGAATTGGCAGCCCGCGGCCATCGCGCAGCGGGTCGAAGAGCTTCTGGAGGCCGTCGGCCTGCCGCCCGCCGATTACCGCCACCGCTATCCCCGCCAACTTTCGGGAGGACAGAAACAACGCGTGGGCATTGCGCGGGCCTTGGCGGCCGATCCGCCCCTGCTGCTCTTCGACGAGCCATTCGGCGCGCTCGACCCCATCACACGCTTCGAACTGCAACGCCACTTTCTGGAATTGCGCAACCGCGTGCGCAAGACCGCGCTGTTCGTCACTCACGATGTGCGCGAAGCCTTGATGCTGGCATCGCGGATCGCGCTCCTCAAAGACGGCCGGGTGGATCTGCTGGTCACGCCGGGCGAGTTTCTGGCCGCCCGCAGCGCCGAGGCGACGGCCTTTCTCGCCAGCCTGGACGATCACTGGAGTCCCGATGAGCGGACAACTCACCTCTGAAATCCTCAGCCTTACCTGGGAACACTTGCAGATGGTCTTCGTCACCATCGTGGTGGCGATCGCGGTGGCGTTGCCCGGCGGCATCCTGCTGGCGCGGCGGCCGCGGGCGCGCCGCATCGCGTTGGGTTTTGCCAGCGTGGCCCAGACTATACCCAGCCTGGCGCTGTTCGGGTTTCTGGTGCCGCTGCCTTTCATCGGCGGCATCGGCCCGCACACGGCCATCATCGCGCTCTGCCTCTACGCGCTGCTGCCCATCCTGCGCAATACGCTGCTGGGGATCACCGGCGTCGATCCGGGAGTGCGGGAATCGGCCGTAGCCATGGGGATGACGGAGCGCCAGATCCTGTGGCAGGTGGAACTGCCGCTGGCCGTGCCTTCGATCGTGGCCGGATTGCGGATCGCTACCGTGGCCACCATCGGCACCGCCACCATCGCGGCGGCGATCGGCGGCGGCGGCCTGGGTGTTTTTATTTTTCGAGGCATCTCGATGGTGGACACTCCCACTGTGCTGGCGGGCGCCCTTCCCGCCGCGCTAATGGCTATCGCGGCCGACGAGGTACTGGAATGGACCGAACGAAGGCTCTCGCCGGCTTGATTCTGATTCTGTTTCTGCTGGCGGCGGGTTTGGCGCCCGGGTGCGGGCGAAGGCCGGCTGACCTGGTGGTGGGATCGAAGAATTTCAGCGAGCAGGTGCTGCTGGGTGAACTGCTGTCACAGCATCTGGAACGGCGGCTGGGCCTCCGCGTGGAGCGCAAGCTCAACCTCGGCGGCACGCTGCTGGCTCACCAGGCGCTCGCCAGCGGCGCGATCGACCTGTACCCGGAATACACCGGCACCGCACTCACTGCCGTGCTGAAACGTGCGCCGTCGAGCGATCCGGCTTCGGTGTGGAGCCAGGTCCGTGAAGCGTACCGGACCCGGTGGCATCTGGATTGGCTGCGCCCGCTGGGTTTCAACAACACGTTCGCCATGATCGTGCGTGGGGAGACCGGGCGCAACGCCCGACTCGCCACGCTTTCCGAGGCTGCCAGCTTGCGGCCCTGGAAATTGGGCGTGGGTTACGAATTCGTGCAGCGGCCCGATGGATTGCCGGGGCTGTTGAAGACCTACGGTCTGCGCACCCAGGGCGACCCGATCACCATGGACCTGGGGCTACTTTATGCCGCGCTCAAGAGCCGCCGGGTGGACCTGATCGCCGCCAGTTCCACCGACGGCTTGATCTCGGTGCTCGACGTGAAGGTTCTCGAAGACGATCGCCGCTACTTTCCGCCCTACGAGTGCGCCGTGATTGCGCGCGAAGACACCCTCGCGAGAATCGCCGGTTTGCGCGATGCATTGGAGGAACTCTCCGGGAAGCTGCCCGACCCGGTCATGCGCAAGCTCAATTTCGGCTTGGATGGCGAACACCGGCCGCCGGCTCAAGTGGCCTCTCGCTTTTTGGATTCGGTCTTCGGCGCGCGCCAATGACGCAAACCGCCCCCGGCAGTCGAGGACGCATGTCCCACTACACGGCGCGCGACTTGCGGGCGGCGCCGGCGGTTTCTGAGCGGACCGGTTTGCGCTCCGCGATGGCCGCCATGCGCTTCACCTGATCCGTGACACACACCAGGAACATCGGCTGGCGCGCGTTCTTCAACAGATCGATCACCCGGCTGGGGGCCTCCTCCAGGTAGATCGACTTTCCATCCGTCAGCAGGTGGACGTCCGAAGCAGCCGTCATGGCCTCGCTCAGACGTTTGCCCATGTCCTTCTGGAGGAACCGGAGGACGCGACGTATCTTCTGCAGCGAGAATCCCTTGCGGCGCAACTCGGCGATCACCGAAATCTCCACCACTTCCTCCGGCATATAGATCCGCTTGTGACCGTTCTGCCGGGGAGAGACGACGCTACGCTCGTCCCACCACTGCAACTGCCTCAGGCTCACCCCGCAGAGGCGCGCCACATCGCTACTGTTGTAGCCTTGCGCGTCGGTGGATACTGCCGGACGGGCTTTCCTGGTTTTAAACATTTTGTGCCACTTCCGTTTCCGTAAAAAAATAGTGCCACCTTGGATTGTACATGCGCTACCGGCTGTGTCAATGGGGAATGCACGGAAACAGCATAACAAAATAGGGTCTCGGAGCATACCAGTACAGCCAGGACCGGCGCAGCGTACCAGCCCATGCTCCGTCCTTCACCGGGACGAGGAGCGGCCCAAAAGGCGCGGTTTCGCGCGGAGCGCTGGACGCGGATCCCTGTTAGTAATTTAAACCATTTATTATCAATTAGTTAGATCGTACTTGACTAATGCCGGAAATGGTATAATGAAATCGTATTCCCCCGCTCTGAAATCAGGTTTGAATCAATATGAAGACACGCAAGTTTTGGCCCCTGGATTTCGATCCCGAAGGTGCGATTTACGAAAACCTGTCGTGGGATTTGCCCGGGTTCAATCGCGGAGTGGTTGTGCGCTCCGGCAAATCAACCGCGCCCAAAAGCAGAACGCGACTGCGGTAGAGTCCGCCGCCGCGTCCGGGTGACTGCTGCCGGCTTTTAAACCGCTACGGTTTCCTCGGCATAGCGCCGCGCCATCTGGCTAAGCGGAACGGGTGCGTAATCCTTCGCATGACCGGCCTGGCCGAACTGCGTCATGCGCAGCGCCACTACTTTCTTCATCGCCTCGCGCGCCGGTTTCAAATAACTGCGCGGGTCGAACTCCTCCGGCTTCTCGGCAAAAACCTTGCGGATGGCGCCGGTAATGGCCAGCCGGTTGTCGGTATCGACGTTGATCTTGCGCACCCCGTTCTTGATGCCGAGCTGGATCTCTTCCACCGGCACGCCCCAGGTGGGCTTGAGCTTGCCGCCGTACTGGTTGATGATGTCCTGCAGATCCTTGGGCACGCTGGATGAGCCGTGCATCACCAGATGAACGTTGGGCAGCCGCTTGTGAATCTCGATCAGGCGCGCCATCTTCAGCGTTTCCCCGGTCGGCTTGGAACTGAACTTATAGGCGCCGTGGCTGGTGCCGATGGCGATGGCCAGGGCATCCAGGCCGGTCTGCTTCACGAATTCCACGGCCTGGTCCGGATCGGTGAGGTGGCTGAGGCCGTCGACGCCCGCGCCGTGGCCGTCTTCAATGCCGCCCAGGCAGCCGATTTCACCTTCCACCGTGACGCCTTTGGCGTGCGCCAACTCCACCACCTCGCGCGTCACCTTCACGTTGTACTCGAAGCTTGACGGCGTCTTGCCGTCCTCCATCAGCGAGCCATCCATCATGACGCTGGTGAAGCCCATATCGATGGCCGATTTGCAGGTGGCCACGCTGTTGCCATGGTCCAGGTGGAGAACCGTCGGAATCTCCGGATAGATCTCGGTGGCGGCCAGCATCAGGTGATACAGGAAACGATCCTGCGAGTAGGCGCGAGCGCCGCGGCTGGCCTGAATGATGACCGGCGACTGGGTTTCCCGGGCCGCTTCCATGATCGACTGGATCTGTTCCATATTGTTGACGTTAAACGCGCCAACGCCGTAACCGCCCTTCGAAGCTTCGTCGAGGAGCTGCCGCATTGAGACTAATGGCATCCGTGTATTCTCCTTAGATTAAAAATGTTCGAATGAGTGTCCGAAATTCTTAATCTTCACGCTAACATGATTTTGCATGGCAATTCATCCTCAGGCAGGCAAGCGCCCGACTCCATCCATGCTGGTGGATGTCCCCAAGCTGATCACCAGCTACTACACTCTGAAGCCCGATGTGTCGGTAAACGCCCAGAGGGTGAGTTTCGGGACCTCCGGCCACCGTGGCTCGTCGTTCGAAGCCTCGTTCAACGAGGACCACATCCTGGCCATCACGCAGGCCATCTGCGAGTACCGCGGCGGCAACGGCCCGCTGTTCCTGGCTGCGGACACCCACGCCCTCTCCGATCCGGCTTTCGCCTCCGCCCTGGAAGTGCTGGTGGCCAACCAGGTGCCGGTGATGATTGACCAGGACCTCGGATATACTCCGACGCCGGCGCTGTCCCACGCGGTGTTGGGCTACAACCGCGGGCGCACCGCAGGCTTGGCGGACGGAATCGTGATCACGCCCTCGCACAATCCGCCGAACGATGGTGGGTTCAAGTACAACCCGCCCAACGGCGGCCCTGCCGACACCAGCGCCACCAAAACCATCCAGGACCGCGCCAACCAGATTCTGACCGAAGGGCTGCGCGATGTGCGGCGCATCGGCTACAGCCGGGCCTTGGCGGCAGCCCGACGGCACGACTACATTTCCGCCTACGTCAACGACCTGGCATCGGTAGTAGACCTGGATGCCGTGCGTAGCGCCGGTCTGGCATTGTGCGCCGATCCCCTGGGTGGCGCCGGCGTGGCGTACTGGGGCCGCATCGCCGAGCGTTACGGCCTCGACTTGACCATCCAGCACAGCGACGTGGACCCGACTTTCCGCTTCATGTCGGTCGATTGGGACGGCAAGGTCCGCATGGACTGCTCGTCGCCCTACGCCATGGCGGGGCTGATCGCGCTCAAGGACAAGTTCGACGTGGCCTTCGCCTGCGACACCGACCATGACCGCCACGGCGTGGTGACACGGACCGCGGGACTGCTGAATCCGAACCACTATCTCTCGGCCGCGATCTCGTACCTCTACCGCAACCGGCCCGGCTGGCGCGCGGACGCCGCGGTCGGAAAGACGCTGGTCTCCAGCAGCATGATCGATCGCGTGGCCGCCGGCCTGGGCCGGAGGCTGGAGGAAGTGCCGGTCGGCTTCAAGTGGTTCGTGGACGGGCTGTTGGACGGATCGCTCGGCTTCGGCGGCGAGGAGAGCGCCGGCGCCTCGTTCCTGCGGCACAATGGCACCGTCTGGACCACCGATAAGGATGGCATCATTCTCGGCCTGCTGGCGGCCGAGATGACGGCACGCACCGGCAAGGACCCGGGCGAGATCTATCAGGCGCTCACCCGCGAGTTCGGCGCGCCGGTCTACCAGCGCATCGATGCGCCGGCCAGTGCGGAGCAAAAGGCGATCCTGGCCATGCTTGCGCCGGAGCAGGTCACCGCCAAAGAGTTGGCCGGCGATCCGATTACGGCCATGCTCACGAAGGCGCCGGGAAGCGGAGCGGCGATCGGCGGGTTGAAGGTGGTGACTGCGCGCGGCTGGTTCGCGGCGCGACCCTCGGGAACGGAGGACGTCTACAAGCTTTATGCCGAGAGCTTCGCCGGCGAAGAGCATCTGAGGCGGATTCAGCAGGAAGCGCGCGAGTTGTTGGCGCGGGTGCTGGGCGGTTAGGCCTAACGGGTTACCAGGGCGTGAGCTTTAAGTCACGTGCTGCGAGGGCTCGGCACCAGTTCCACGATAAGGCGACAAACCAGCCAGGTGCCAAGTGACCGGGGCGGCTGAGCCGGCGGCTGAGCCGGCTTCGTGGGTACGAAACTTTCTGAAGATTTCCCCGGCGATGAGCTCAGCAAAACCGCTTCATAATAGTGATCCCTGCTCCCGAGAGTCAAATGGCTGCAACCGCCTGGCAACAACTGTAAACATCCGGTAACCTTGCGCGGGAGCAAAGGCAAATTGTTTACATTCAGCGAACATCGCCACTGATATATTGGGGCTGACAGTCGCTTCTCAGGGGGGACCGTCGACTTAATGCGTCCCACATGGTCGGCTCCGTGTGACAAGGAGCACCAGACTAGTTCTCCATCCGAACATTTCGAGTTCAAGGAGGTTCGTGTGCAACGCTTACTCCATATTCGGCAAATGCGGGATCGCCGTTTCGTGTTCTTCGCCGTTGTAACCCTGGTTGCATCCCAAGCATCCCCGGCCGCCGCGCAAAACGTCTGCGGACCTTTCTTAAAATTCAATTTCAGTTCGACGAATCCGTATCCCAGTGGCCTCATCAGCGGAGATAACCAGGGAAGCGTTTATGGCACCGCTGGTGGGAACATCTGGAAGTATTCGCCCACGGGCGGGTTCAGCACGCTGGCAACCTTCAGTAGCAGCACGCCGGCCAGTTTAAGCGGGGTGGTGCGGGACAGCGCGGGCAACCTCTGGGGCACGAACGCATGGGGCGGTGTGGATTGTGGTGCCAATTCCAACGGTTGCGGATTCATATACGAGTTGACCGCCGCCGGTGCCCTCAACATCGTGCACCAGTTCAGCGGCCCGGATGGCGCGACTCCCGGCCCTCTGGTGTTTGACAGCCAGGGCAATCTCTGGGGCTTGACCAATTTGGGAGGAGCGCCATTTAACGCTTCGCAGAGCGAATACGGCAACGGCACAATATTCAAATACACGCCGTCCACCGGCACTTTCACGAACCCGCTGCTCTTCCCCGCTGGTGGAGCGTCGGTCGCGCCCTCAGGGCGGGTCACTTTCGACAACAACGGCAATCTCTACGGCGCGGCCGGGCCGGGTAATGGGTCGCTCTTTGAATTCTCATCCGGAGGCGTATTGACGACGTTGTTTAGCTTCTCGGGCACGAACGGCAGTGGTCCGAACGGATATTTGGCGTTCGACGGCAAAAGCAGCCTCTATGGCACTACGTATGAAGGCGGCGGAGGCTCCGGCCCGTCCTCCTTCGGCTACGGCTCCATCTTTCAGTACTCGCTTCAGTCGGGCACGTTGACCACACTCTACGCCTTCAACGGGAACGCCACAACCGGTGAGCTCCCGGTAGGCGGACCGACGCTGGATGCGCTGGGCAATCTCTATGGTACGGCCCTCGGCGGGATAGTCAATGTCGACGACGGAGTGATCTGGGAATATTCGTCCTCGGGCGGCCTATCTGTTCTGGTGTCCTTCAACGGATCAAATGGGATATATCCCTACGCTACCCTGGCATTCGACAGCCAGGGAAATCTCTGGGGCACGACGAACCAAGGCGGTTCGATTGGGTATGGCACGCTGTATGAGTTCACGCCGAACACCGGGTCGGGATGCGGCCCCAGTGTTTCGTCACTCACCTTCAGTCCCGCGAGCATTACGAACGGCGGTTCAACCACTGGAACCATTACCTTAAGCGCGCCTGCCCCCTCCGGAGGCTCGGTAGTATCTCTGGGTGGCGGTTATCCATACGTAGATATACCCGGCACTGTGACCGTGCCGGCGGGCAGCACCAGCGCGACGTTCACCGCCAGTGCGCAGGCTTTTACGAACAGCAACACGGCCGTCACGATCACCGCAACCCTCGCCACTAGCAGCGCGCAAGGCACCTTGACCGAGACGCCCGGCGTGGCCGTCAAGTCAATCAGCTTCCGGCCGTCGACTGTGACGGGCGGCACGAGCACCACCGCGACGGTGACTCTCGCCTCGGCCGCGCCTGCCGGTGGTAATCAGGTTTTCGTCGAGGTCAGCCAGGCTATCGGCGGCGTTCCTGCTCCGCCGGTGCAGGGCCCCGTCACCGTAACCGTCCCGGCCGGCGCAACCAGCCTAAGCTTCCCGTTTGCCACCCTATGCACAACCACTCAAGACCCGCCGCTCCCAATATTTGCCCAGTCGGGTGGCGTGAACGTGTCCAGCGACTTGACCGTGAAGGCGGACTCCGTCTGCCAGTCCGTCTCGTTGACCCTGAAGCCGGCCACCGTGGCGGCTGGCCTCAGTTCCACCGGGACTGTCACTCTCACCACCGCCGCGCCTTCCGGGGGGGCTGTGATCACGCTCTCCAGCAACAGCAGTTCGGCCAGCGTGCCCGGCAGTGTGACGGTGCCGGCTGGCAGCACCACCGCGACTTTTACCGTCACCACGTCGTCCGTTACCTCGAACACGGTGGCAACGATCACCGCCACACTCGGGTCGCTTGCCGGGCAAGCCGAGGTAAACATCACGCCCGCGTTGGCAGTCACCACGGTCACGTTGAATCCCATCAGCGTTACCGCCGGCTCGTCATCGCAGGGAACGCTGACCCTGGACGGGCCGGCTCCCTCGGGCGGTGCCACAGTGTCGCTCTCCAGCGAGTTCAGCTTCGCCAGCGTGCCCAGCAGCGTGACGGTCGCGGCCGGCAGCACCAGCGCCTCGTTTACCGTCACCACGACGTCCATTAGCGGGAGCCTGACGTCAGCGATCACTGCCACGCTCGGGTCCAGCGTCGCGCAAGCCTTCCTGACCGTTACGGGAACGCCGGTCGTGAACCTTTCCTCGGTCTCGTTGAATCCGACCAGCGTGAGTGGCGGGAACAGTTCGACCGGGACAGTCACTCTCAGCTCAGCCGCGCCTTCCGGCGGTTCGACTGTCTCGCTTTCGAGTAGCAATACCTCTGTGGCGACCGTTCCCTCGAGCGTCACCGTGTCGTCGGGTCAGACCAGCGCGAACTTTACGGTCAGCACGAACACGGTAACCACGAACACCAACGTGACGATCGCGGGGACCCTCGGGTCGAGTTCCCAACAAGTAACCTTGACCGTTACGCCGGCGTCCTCCACAACGGTCTCCTCGGTCACGTTGAATCCCACCGGCGTTACCGGCGGCAGTTCCTCGCAGGGAACGGTGACACTGTCCGGCGCAGCCCCTTCGGGCGGCTCCGTGGTTTCACTCTCTAGCAACAGTGGCTCGGCCAGCGTGCCAGGCAGTGTGACCGTCGCGGCTGGAAACACCAGTGCTTCATTTACCGTCACCACGACGTCCGTTACCACGACCACGACGGCCGTGATCACCGCCACGCTCGGGTCGAGTTCCAGGCAAGCCTCGCTGACCATCACGCCTGCCGGCAGCGTGACCCTCTCTTCGGTCACCTTGAATCCGACCAGCGTGAGCGGAAGGAACAATTCAACTGGGACCGTCACTCTCAGCTCGGCCGCGCCTTCCGGAGGTGCGGTAGTTACGCTCACGAGCAGCAATACATCGGTGGCGACAGTTTCCTCGAGCGTTACAGTGGCGGCTGGAAATACCAGTGCGACTTTTACGGTGAGCACGCAAAGGGTGCAATCGAACACCACCGTCACGATTTCAGGCACCTATGCGGGAGGCACCAAATCCGCCACCCTGACCGTGACTTCGGGTGGGCACTGATCGCTGATTGCAACCGAAAGTTCGGCAACGGAGCGCTGCCCTGGGAGCAGGCGTGGTGCGGCGATGTTAGAAACTGCCCCACTCGGCCGAATAAACGCGCGTTGCTCTCTTTTGCAGGCGCCCGGATCGAGAACTACGCCAATCAACGGAACGGGGACAAACCAGCCAGGTGGAACGCTGGGCGGGTCATGTGAGTCTGGGCGGCGCAGGAACTCGCTTTCCGATAAGGTTTCACGCTCAATGAAGGGGGTTCTCTATCGCGACACGACCTCAAACTCATCCGAACTGGCGCACGCTACAGCGCGGCTAACTCCACTGCGTTTGAACCGATTGACGCAAAACCAAGTCCCGACGAGCACCAGTGACGGGCACCTGGCGCTTCGCCCACCTGGATTTGAGTAAACGAGCCTTCTTCTCGGATGGGCTCCGCACTTCAGCCCGGTGCCGCACGCGGGGGTCTCATCAGGGAGCGATGTTGTCCTTACTCGTAGAGGCTTGGTTCTTCTCGATGACGGTCGCGGGGTCGAAGCTGAATGTACCCAAACGGTAGACGCCGCCGCCGATGCCCTGGCCGCCCGGGCCGCCGCCGAGAGCGAGGTCGTAGCTGACGGTCGCGCCCACGAGGTTGAGCGTGGATGTGGCGTCATCGTACAGTCCCCCGCCCAAGCCGTTGCCGCCTTTCCCGCCGGAGCCACCTTGACCGCCCTGGGCCTGGTTATGTTCCACGGTGGTGCTGATGACGGTGAGCACTCCCCCTTCGTCACTGTTGAGTCCGCCGCCCCAACCCTCGCCGCCGTTCCCGCCGGGGCCCCCTGGGCCGCCGCGGGCTTTGTTATGTTCGACTGTGGAGTTGCTAATGGTGGCATTGGACCCCGTGCCGAAGTCGTTGGCGACGAGGAGACCGCCGCCAAAGGCGAACCCACCGTTGGCCCCCGAGCCTCCTGCGCCCCCGACCGCCTCGTTATGGTCCAGGGTGCAGTCGCTGATCGTGACAGGCCCATATATGGCCAGGATGGCGCCGCCGGCCCCGTTGCCGCCCGGGAGATTGCCGTTGCCACCGATGGCCTGGTTGTGATCGAACCGGCTGTCGCGGACATCCAGTGTCACAGTGCCAGTGCCGGCGTCGCCCGTGTAGATGGCGCCGCCGATGCCGCCGCCGGGGTTGGTGTGGTTGCTGCCGCTGCGATCGAGATTGTCATTGCCGCCGATCGCTTGGTTAAGACTGAACGTGCTGCCGGTGACGGTGAGGGCACCGGCGTTTGCGATGGCACCGCCAAAAGCTATGCCGGCCGAGACACCTGTGCTGCCGCTGCCGCCGCGAGCCACGTTGCCGGTGAACTGACTATCGGTGATTGTGGCGGATGCATAAAAATTCCCGAGGGCGGCGCCAAGGCCGGCACCGCCGCCGCCCACGCTGCCGTCGCCACCCCGAGCCAAGTTGCCGGTGAACTGACTGGCGGTCACGCGCAGTGTTCCGAAACTGGCGATGCCCCCGCCTACGCCCCAACCGTTTTGGCCGAACGGGCTGGCTTTGGCATCGCCGACGGCGGCGTTGTCGGACACGACATCATTAGACAGAGTCAGGCTGGTGAAGCTAAGGACTCCACCGCCGATGCTGGCGGGAGGTGGCGAGTTCTTGTCCGCCAAGCCGTCGGTGATCGTCACCCCTGCAAGAGTCACTGTTCCGCTCAAGATGACGAAGACCCGGCTGGCGTGGTTGCCGCTGATTTTCAGCTTTTTGGGGCCTGGGCCCTGGATGGTCAAGTCCCGGCTAATGTTCAACGCGCCACTGGTCAAGGTGATGGTCCCGGTGACGCTGAAGGTGATCGTGTCGCCCGCGACAGCGTCGGCGATCGCTTGGCGCAGGGAGCCGGGGCCGCTGTCGTTTAGGTTCGTCACTGAGCGGGTGGCAGCGCGGGCGCTGCTCGCGCTGCCCAGCGCGGCCAGAGCGAGTGCGCAAACTGCGAGGGTCGCAATGCCACGAACCAATGGAGAGGGTTCTGTTGAGTTTTTCATATGGAACTGTCGCATCCTTTTCTATTACGCGCTGCAAAGCGCGTAATAGGGCGAACGCCCTTGCCGGTTTCCGAGATTCTCTCGTCTTACTCCGTCAAGCGCTACGAAGCGGGTGCGAACTCTTGATCCGGGCCCAGCTTCCCGCCCCGTGCCTAGTCCACTTTCGCGGAAAAATCCGCGCTTCGCGGATTTTCCCTTAGAAGTTGGGGTGTAGCAATGCCTTCGAAAACAAATCGAGGCTCACGCAGAGTATTATGAGTCGCCGAGATAACGGTGTCAAGGGTCTTTAGATCTGATTCGGATCGTGTCGGACCTACGAGGGGCGTTGGGCGGGCTTTGACGGTCCTATGGCTCGGTGGAGTGGTCGTGTTGAACAGCGGAAGCGACAAAGGGCCCACGAAGCGGAAGCCAGGTGAGCGTGCGTCGCTGGGACCAAAGGGGCCGTGAAAGTGGGCTTCTCGTGGAATGGCTCTCGCCACTTGGCCGTGTCACGGCCAAACCGGAACTTGGGCTGGCACCGCCTCAAGTTGCCGTGAAACGCGCAACCCGTAAGTAGTAAGGTGGAACCGTCGCCCTGCAGCCCAGCTTCGCCATTAAGACTGCGCTGCTTCGCGCATCAATGTTCGATTACATCCATTCGCCGCGGCGTCCTGGGCGTCCCCTGGGCGTCCGCACTCCCTTGACCGCGATCCGCTTTGGCGCTATTCTCAATCGACTTCAGGCAATGTAGGAGGGGATGATGCCACACTGCGTGTCCTTGTTTTCGCTGCTTTTTCTTGCTGGTTCGATCTCTGCTCAGGAGTTTCGTGCCAGCGTTGCCGGCCAGGTCACCGATGCGTCGGGTGCTATCGTACCTGGCGCGGATGTCGCCATCACCAACCTGGAGAGGAATAATTCCTCCCACGCGCTTTCGAACTCGGCCGGTAGATATGTGCTGGAGTTCCTTCTGCCGGGGCACTACACACTTACGGCTCAGAAGGCCGGATTCAAGAAGTTCGTCCGTCCTGGACTGAACTTGGAGGCTGCGGATCATATCGCGCTCAACGTCAGCCTGGAAATCGGAGAGAGCACGCAGAGCGTCACCGTCACCAGCGAATCGCCGCTGCTCGACACGGAAACTGCCTCGCGCGCGAGCACCATTGAAAACCGCATTCTGGAAAACGTCCCCACCAACGGCCGCAATCTGTTCTCGTTGCAATACACTGAGCCCGGTGTCGTCAAACAGTCCACTTACTGGGGATCCATGGAACTCTGGGCTTACAGCGACGTGAATGGGGTATCCATCAACGGCGGCCGCAACGGCGAGAACGAAACCCTTGTGGATGGTGTGGCCGATACCAACGCCAATCGCAGCGTGTCGCTGATGCCAACGCTCAGCGGCACGCAGGAAGTAACGGTGCAGTCGAATATCTACGACGCGCAGTTCGGACGTTTCGGAGGCGGCGTAACTTCGGTTTCGGTGAAAAGCGGGAGCAACCGGCTGCATGGCGAACTCTATGAATTCCTCAAGAACATCCGGCTGGATGCCACGGAATGGGTGCTCAATGCCCAGGGAACTCCGCGCACGCGATTTCAGAACAACACCTTTGGCTTTGAAACCGACGGACCGGTCTACATTCCCAAGGTCGTCGACGGGCGCAATCGGATCTTCTTCATGTTCTCTTATGAGGACGCGCGCGAACACCTGCAATCCTTCGCTACCAGAACACTGCCCACCGCGGCCATGCGGCAGGGCGATTTTTCGCAGCTGTTCAACAACCAGGGACAGCAGGTAATCATCTACGATCCCACCACGCATGCGCCCTTCGCCAACAACACCATTCCGAACAATCGCATCAATCCGATTGCGGCCAAGCTGGCTGCATACTACCCGCAGCCCACCGGTCCGGGCGTGGGCAAAGCGGGCCTCACCAACTACGCCGTGCTGGAACCTCAAGTCCAGGCGTACAAGGCCGAGTTGGGGAAGATGGATTTCCGCGCGTCGTCCAAGAGCAACATATCCTTCCGGTACGGTCAGACTCCATGGGACAAGACTCCTTCGCTGATCTGGGGCAACAATGTTGCCGAGCCGGCCAGCCTGGCGAACCGGACCCCGCGCAACTGGGGCGCGGATTGGACGTATTCAATCTCGCCCGCCATGGTCTTCAATCTTCGCGGCGGGCTTTCGCGATACGAAAACTTCTCCGGCAGCCTGTATGGCGCCGGTTTCGATCCCCGGCAGCTCGGCTTCTCCTCGTCCCTGATTTCACAATTCACCACGCTCCAATTTCCACGCTTCAACCTCGGGACCTACTCGGAGCTTGGCGGTACGGCGGTGAAGAACTACGAAACCGACGACACCTGGAGCTTGCAGCCCAACGTGAGCTGGTTGCACGAACGCCAAAGCATCAAGTTCGGCGCCGAGGTTCGCCGCTATAATCAGAACTTCCTGCAGCCGGGCGCGGCCGACGGCAACTACACATTCGGGAAGACCTGGACACAGGCCAATCCGACGCGCGCCGATGCCCTCTCCGGGAATGAGTTCGCCACGTTCCTGCTCGGCCTGCCGACCTCCGGCACCGTCGATCGCAATATCGACGCCTCGTACCGCAACATGTATTACGCCGCCTTCGTCCAGGACGACTGGAAGCTCAAGCCCAACCTGACCGTGAACCTTGGCATGAGGTGGGATTACGAGGCGCCGCGCACCGAGCGCTACAACCGCATGCTCCGAGGCTTCGCCTTCGGCCAGCCCAGTCCCATCGCAAGCCAGGTGTCCGGCCTCAGTCTAACCGGCGGCCTCTTGTTTGCAGGCGCGAACGGTGACAGCCGGTTCGCCTTCGAGCCGAACCGCAAGCACTTCGAACCACGCGTCGGGTTCGCATGGAGCTTTGCGCGTAAGTGGGTGATGCGGGGCGGCTATGGCTTGTCCTACCTGGGGCAAAACGCGAATGGACCCAACACCGGCTTCAGCCAGCCCACTGCTTTGATCGCTTCCACCGACGGCGGGCTCACCCCGGCCGTGAGCCTCAGCGATCCCTTTCCGGCCACGCTGTTCCCCACCGGCCTGCTGCAACCCACAGGAAGCAGCAAAGGCCTGGCGACCAACCTCGGACAGAGCATCAGTGCTCAATACCTCAATCGGCCCTTACCGTATTCCCACCAATACAGCTTCGGCTTTCAGCACGAGCTTCGCGCAGGATGGCTGATAGACGCATCCTACTCCGGCAACCAAACCCGCCGTCTGCCTGTCAGCCTCGGGCTCAATTTCATCCCCACGGATCTTCTGAACAGTTTGCCTGTGAGCGATCGGGTCGCATATTTCACGGCCGCCGTTCCGAATCCGATGACGGGCCTGCTGCCCTCTTCCAGCATCAACGGTGCTACGGTGCCGCGCCAGCAATTGCTCTATGCCTATCCGCAGTACGCCGGAGTCTCCATCACCAATGTGCCGCTCGGTTCCGCGCGCTACGATTCGTTCCAGTCGAAGGTCACGCATCGCTTCTCTCATGGACTGGCGGTGCAGGCGTCATTTACGGTTTCCAAGAATCTGGAGCAGGTCTCCACGCTGAACGCCCAGGATGTGAACCTCTCCAACCTGCTCGACACCAAACTTGAGAAACGCCTGACAGGATTCGACGCTCCGCGGGCCGTCGCCATTGTGTCCAGCTACCAGATCCCCGTCGGAAGAGGTATGCATTTCGGCAGATCGATGAATCGCGTGCTGAATGCGGTGGTCGGCAACTGGAACGTCAACGCGCAGTGGACGGCGCATTCCGGTTATCCGTTCGCGTTTCCGAATGCCGCTCCTCTCGCAGCGCAATCCGCCAACCTGCAGGACAGCGGCCGGGACGCGCTGGCTGTGTCGGCCGGGCGATCGCAGTTCGATCCCTCGTACGACGCGTATTTCAACACCGCGTTGTTCCCCAAACAGACGCCGCCCCAGGACACTCTGCGCAATTTTCCAACTATGTTCCCCGACGTGAGAAGCAAGATATTGAACGTCTGGGACATGTCTGCGTTCAAAGAAATCCCAATCAAGGAGAAAATTCGGTGGCAGATCCGCGGTGACTTCCATAACGCCTTCAATCATCCGTGGTTTGGCAATCTGGCCTCGAGCAGCGTAACCAATGCTAACTTCGGCATGTTGTCCGTGGCTTCGGTGGACGACACTTCCGAGCCGCGGCTGATCGTGCTGGTGATGAAGATTGTCTTTTGATCGATAGAATTGAGGAATGCGAATGGCGAGGATCACTCTGGCGGGCTGGCCTCTGCTTTTGTCAGGGATTTGCCTCCCGGTACTCGCGCAGCCGGCGTGGGAGGTTCTGGAGACGTTTCCGATCGGCGGCCAGGGCGGATGGGACTATCTCACCGTCGACCCGCAGACGCACCGGCTATATGTTCCCCGGACGACGCACACGATGGTGATCGATGCCCAGTCCGGCAAGGTCATCGCTGAGATTCCTGGGCAGAAGAACGCTCACGGCGTGGCGCTTGCTCCTTCGGCGAGACGTGGATTTATCAGTGACGGGGGCGGCGACGGCGCCATCGTAATATTCGATCTGAAGACGAACGCCGTTCTTGGCTCGCTCGCCGCAATGCCCGACGCCGACGGAATCATCTACGACTCCGTGAGCGATCAGGTCCTGGTGGTCTCGGGACGCGGAAAAGCGCTGATGTCGTTCAAGCCGGACATTGATCCAAAGATTGGAAAAATCGAAGAGCCGATTGCGTTGCGAGGAGAGCCGGAATTTCTCGCTGCCGATCCCGCCGGTCGAGTCTACATCAATCTTATGGACACGCACGAAGTGGCGGTCGTCGATATCAAGGATCGGAAGGTGATCGCGAACTGGACGGTCGCGCCCGGCGGCCTGCCAGTCGGGATGGCGATCGACTCGAAAAGCGAGCGTATCTTCATCGGCTGCCGCGGGCCCCAGAAGTTGATCGTAATGAGCACGAAGAACGGCCAGGTGTTAGCCGACCTGCCGATCGGCGAGAGCGTGGACGCCATCAAGCTCATCGATGGCCAGGTGTTTGCCAGTACTGCCGGCTCGCAACTCTTCGTCGCCGGGGAGACGGCCGGAAAATATGCGATGATGCAGACCGTGAAAACAGGCGAGGGTGCGAGAACGATGGGTGTGGACCTGGCAAGCAAAAGGATCTACCTGCCGACTGCGGAATATGAAACCGGATCGAATGGCCGGCGGGCACAGAAACCCGACACCTTCATGATTCTTGTGGTCGGTCCTCGGGCTGTGAAATAGCGTTCAACAGCCTTGTTTGGACGACGATGCGGCGGGCCGGCCGCACACACCGGGTCTGGCCGATGCAGTAACCAACGGGGAACGATTCACAATTGAGCAGTTGTGGGACGTTTCTTGAGCATTGGGACAGTCTAGGTTTTTCCGCCTCCCGCAAATGAGTTGCTTGGTGCGCGTGCGTAACCCAACAGTCCCATCCGCAATGTAGGACGTGGCGGGCGGGGCCCCGGGGTCATCCCCCCCTTGGTCGTCGTTCGTCCTCGGCGACCGGCCAACTCGCCGGGAAGGCTTTTTGTGCGTAATGTGGCCTTTTGACGTAGTCAAGGGTGTTCGGCCGCCGGGCTAGCCGCGGGCCTGGATCCCAACCAACCACATAGGAGATGTTCAGCGGAGCTAAAGCACGACACGGTTAGACGGGCCGTTGGAAACGCTAGCTATAGCTAAGCCAGGACCACGGTTCTCATTGCTCCGCTCGCGGCCAACCTCCGGGTCGGCGGTGTGTGCCGCCATGTTTTGCCCAAGGAGTCTCGCGCCTGGATGGTCGACCTGGCCGTGTCACGCCCAAACCGTAAGGAGTACGGACGGAACCGTCGCCCTGCGGATCGTCTCAGCGGCACCCGTTACCTCAGCGCCAAAGGGGTGCCGGGCAGCAGATTCGTGCTAGGCTGAATTTCGGGGTGACTGCTCCGATTTCAAACCCGATTTCAAAGGAAGATCACGAGAAGCAATCGGTAGCGCTGAGTTCCCTGCTGGCGGCCGTGGCCCTCACCGGTTTCAAGATCGTCGTGGGCCTGGCCACGGGCAGCCTGGGCATTCTGGCGGAGGCGGCCCACTCCGGGCTGGACCTGGTGGCTGCGCTGCTGACGTTCATCGCCGTCCGCATCTCCGGCCGGCCGGCCGACCGTACCCACCATTATGGCCACGGCAAGGTGGAGAACCTATCGGCACTGGCGGAAACGGCACTCCTGCTGATCACCTGTGGCTGGATCGTCTGGGAAGCCCTTCACCGCCTGCTGTACCACTCCGTGGAAATCGAAGTCACCTGGTGGTCATTCGGTGTGATGTTGGTCTCGATCGCGATCGACTTCTCGCGCTCGCGAGTTCTGTCGCGCACCGCCAAAAAGTATAACAGCCAGGCGCTGGAAGCCGATGCTCTGCACTTCGAGACCGACATCTGGAGTTCCTCGGTGGTGATCTTCGGCTTGATTGCGGTCAAGACGGGCCAATGGTATTCCCCGTTGGCCTTCCTCCGGCAAGGCGACGCAGTGGCTGCGCTCGGCGTGTCGATGCTGGTAGTCTGGATAAGCTGGCAACTGGGCCGCAGAACGGTCGATGGCTTGCTGGATTCGGCCCCGGCGGGCATGGAGGATCGCATCGCTGCCGCCGTTTCCGCAATTCCCGGAGTGATGAACTGCCACAACATCCGGGTCCGGTACTCCGGGCCGAAGCTGTTCATCGACCTGCACGTTCTGGTGGATGGACAGCAGACCCTGGACGAAGCGCACCGGCTCACCGAAACGATCGAGGGCGCGATCCAGCAGATCGTCCCCGCGGCGGATGTGACGGTACATCCGGAGCCGTTTTAGAGAGGGAGGCTTGACGATGCAGAACGATACTAATCATCCAAGCCGAAGGGCATTGGTTAAGCTGGCCGGGATGACGGCCGCCGGCGCAGTCGTGGGCGTTGGGGGCGTGGAGGGAGAGCCGCCCACGCCGGTATCGCTGTTCGACGGCAAGACGCTCGACGGATGGATTCAGATTGAGAACGGCGCGACGTCGTTGCCCAGCGCCGACATTTCCGATCCGGCAGCCTTCGCAGCCAAACTTTCGAATGGGCAGGACGCGGTGTCTGCGTTTCTGCGCGGCCGTCTCGAGGATTCGGTGAAGGCCGACCTGGCCGCGTATTCGGCTGCGAGCGCGAATGCCAAGGCAGTGATCTCCGCGCTGGCCAAGGACCTGAATCTGGTCATCTCCGGGCCATCGATCTATGAGAGAGAGCGCTTCCACGATATCGCTTTGCGCCCCGAGACCGGCCAGTTGCTCAAGCAGAATCCAGGCGGCCAGCAACTGGCGCGCCTGAACAGGCTGTTGCTCGAAGATGCTTATCCGGCAGAGCTGGCGAAGAGTTCTTCCACGGGCTGGGTTGTCAGGAACGGCGTCATGGCCAGCACGGGCGCCGGGCGCGGGGTCATTTACTCCGCGAAGGACTACGGCCATTTCCGGCTCATGTTTACGATGAGGCACGTCTCCGGAAATCCGGACCATCAGGCCTGCGTCCTGATCTTTTGCAGTCGTCCACAACCTGGGGAGAAGCCTCTCGATGCGCTGGGTGGGATTCAGTTTCAGCTGCCCAACGGTGGACACTGGGATTACCGGCCGGGGATGAACAACAACGGCGGGCAGGAGTTCACTTCCGTGACCAAGAGCCGCTTCGATGTCCACGATTGGAGCCGGGTCGAGATACTGGCGAACGCCGCCCGGGGAACGGCCCGCATGGCGGTGGCTCAGCCGCCTGGAAACAAGGCCGTGGAGGTACTGGATTTCCAGGACGCCGCGGCCGGCAAGGTGGGGCCGATTGCCTGGCAGATGCACAACGCAGGTTTATTCGACGAGTTCAAGGATGTAACGATTGAATCGGACCCCAAAGACGACGGCCTGATCACGGTGAAGTGACGGCCGCTTGCCCATGGCTACGGCGCCTGGCGGCGTCACAGACTCGCGTGGCAGAGCCCGCAAGGTTCGTCGGGCCGCTCCGGGTTCGAAGATGCCAGCGCGTACGATTGGCCACGGGCGCGCCACGCCGCGTTTCCATGGCCGCCCTCCACGCCAGGGCCGGCGTGCGCCACTAACAGTATGGCCTTGTCACCGCCCACTTGGTACTCAACGGCGCCCACCCTGGTCCCGCGCTTCTCGAAGACGCATGCGCCAAGCAGTCGCACCGCGGCGTTCTTTTCAGCGGGGAGCCTGACCTCCAGACCGGCGCGGCGCATCCAGGCCGAGATTTGGGCCGGGTCGCTCGAATTCAGTTCGAGCGGCTGCGAATGACGGAGCTCTTCGATTGCGAGCTGGCGAAGGTCCAGGGCGGGCTCTTCCCCTTTGGCCACCAGCCAGAGCGTGCCCGCGGCGGCCATCAGGGTCAGGATCGCAGCGATGGGCCACGCGGCGATGGGCCATGCAGTGATCGGCCACGCCACCCAGCCTGCTTGCCGCCGGCCAGGCCGGCCAACAGCGCCGCTCTGAATCCGATCCCAGAGGGCTTCCGGCGCTTGGACGCCGGCGAGGTGATGCGATAACTCCAGGTCGAGCCAATCAGACATGTCGAGCTCCTTGCGTGCTCACGAAATGAGACAACTTCCGCTCCAGCACTTTGTGCGCGCGGTTCAGGCGGGAGGCTACGGTGCCGGAAGAACAGCCCATCACGCCGGCAATCTGGTCGTAGGACAAGCCTTCGGTGTAACGCAGAACCGTTACCATGCGCAAATCGGGTGACAGTTTTTCCACCGCAGCCTGCACCCGTTGGCGCATTTCGGTCTCCAGCACCGCGCGCAGGCTGTCCGCGGGGGCGCGCAACGCCGCGAGCAGGTCATCGGCAATCGGAATCCAACGCCAGGAGCGGCGTTTGTGATCCAGGCAGCTATTCACCACCAAGCGGTAGACCCAGGTGGAGAACGCTGAATCCCCGCGAAATTCGCGGATGCATGAGAACAATTTCAGGAAGGTATCCTGGGCCAGATCCATCGCCATGGCCGGATCGCCCGAAAACCGCAGCGCGATGGAGTAGACGTGGTCTTTGTAGGCGTCGAAGAGCGCACGAAAGGCGTCCCGCTCTCCGCGTTGACAGGCTTCGACGAGTTCCCGCTCCGATCTCTCCAGCACCATGCAGAACAACGCTACGCCTCTATGACGATTATGCGCCATATTTTCTTCCGTGAATCCCGGGGGGATTTCGGCGTGCGCAACACCCTTTCGCCAGACGGGTTACAGTAGTTGTAATGCGCTTCGCCGTCCTGGTCTTGGGTCTGGGCATGAACTTTGGGCATCTTGCTGCGCAGGATTGTCCTCCACTCGCCCGGGTATGGCCGGGCGTAGCCGTCTCCGGATCGCTCGACAATAATCCCTGTACCCTGAACGATGGCACACCATATGCGCCCTACCGGCTCGACCTCCCGGTCCGGGGGCGGATTCAAATGGATCTCACCGGCGCGGCCGGCCAGACGCTCATCCTACGCGACTCTTCCGGCGCGCAGATCGATTCCGGAACCGCCATTCACCGTTCGATCGAAGCCGGCAGCTACACCGTCCTGGTCAACGGCGCTTTGGCGAGCAGTGCCCCAGCGGGGCAGTCCGGCGCGTACTCGGTGAATGCCGGCTTCACGCCCGAGCCCGGGATGCTGTGCGGCGGGTTTGCGAATATCGGTCTCAACCAGACCGTCTCCTCCGCGTTCCCGTCCAGCGGATGCACCGCACCGGATGGCTCCGGCTATGAGGCCTACACCCTCACCACGTTTGGCGCCGGAACCGTGAACGTCGCCGTGACGAGTTCCGATTTCACGCCCACCGTGATGGTGCGCGGCATCGACGGCAGCGCCATCACGCCTTATGGCGCCGCGGTCAACGCGGTCCTGGGCGCGGACAGCCAATACGTGATCGTGGTGTCGTCCGCCGACAAGACCGGCGCTTATCAGATCGTCACCTCCTTCACTCCAGCCGACGCTGAAACCTGCCGGCCCACCAAGACCTTGACCGATTCGGCCACGGACCAGACGGCCATCACGTCTTCCAGTTGCTTCGTAACGATTGCCGGCAGCGGCGACCAAGCCTATTACAACTACTACAACCTCACCGTCGCCAACCCTGGGTTGGTGGATCTCTCCGCGGCGAGCGGCGACTTCACGTCCACTCTTTACCTTCTCGATGCGGCTGGCAACTTGTTGGCCGCGAATTCGGGAGCTGGCGGCTACGATTCGACCCAAACCGTCACTTCGGGAATTCACATCCCGCTGAACCCCGGGAGCTATACGGTGCAACTGTTCAGCGACGTTCCATCGGGCGGAAACTATTCGTTTAAGTACGCCTTCACGGCGGGTTCGCCGCAGCCGTGCGCCATCGCTGCCATGAATCCGGGCGACCACCCCACCGGGCACATCTCGGTAGCCAGTTGCCCGACCAGCGCCGGATGGGCCGACCTCTACAGCCTCACGTTGCCCTCCGCCGGCACGCTCAATCTGGACTTGGGCTCTTCCGACTTCGCCACGGTGCTGGCCATCCGCGACGCCAAGGACAACCTCGTGGTGTCGAACGCCGAACTGAACGGCGTCAGCGTGGCCCACATTACGGCCGATTTGGCGGCGGGCGCCTACTCCGTGGTGGCCGCCGCCAGCCAGGGGAACGGCCATTACCAGCTCAGCTCCGGGTTCGCCGCCCACGATATTCCCGTTTGCACCTACGTGCAGCCGCTGGACATCAACGGCGGATACATCCAGAAGCTGGGACCCGGCAGTTGCCGCGGCGCCAACGGCCAGCCGGTGGATTACTACCAGTTCACGCTGCCCGCCGATGGCGTGGTGGCCGCCGTGATGACGTCCAGTGAAGTGGATGGCTACCTCACCCTGCTCGATTCCTCCGGCACGGTCCTGCGCAGCGACCATAACAGCTACGCCGCCACCGATCCGCTGATTGTCCAGTTCCTGCCCGCCGGCACGTACAAGCTTGCGGCGCGCGACGCTTCCGGTTCAGCCGGCGGTTTGTACGAGGTCGACTTGCGCACCTCATTGGGCCCCCGCCCTCCTTTTTGCGCGCCGAAATCGACGGTGGCCCTGGGCAGCACGGTCACGGGCTTCCTCAACTTTGCCGGCTGCCAGTACGATGACAACTTCGCCGACATCTACCAGGTCAACCTGACCAGCGATACCACCGTCGACATCCGTCTCAATTCCAGCGATTTCGATCCCTACCTGGTGATCCTGGACGCCAAGGGAAACCTGGTGTACCAGGATGACGACAGCGGCGGCAACACCAACCCCCGCATTACCGGGCCGCTGCCGGCTGGAACCTATTATGTGGTGGCCGAGCCCTTCGGCGACTACACCGCCTACGGGAATTACTCGCTGATCGTTAACCAGGCTCAGTGACCCGCGTGGCGGGCTTCGGCCCGGCTCCCGTCTGCGATACACTGAACTCCCATGCGGAGACTCACCTGCTTTCGAATTCTCTTTGGTCTGGCCGCGGTCTGCGCGCTTGCGCAGCAGAGCAAGCCGGCAAGCCGATTCACGGGCGCATGGCGCCTGGTGTCCGTGGAAGGCAATCCACCGGGTCTCGCTGGCTTCTATGATCGCCCGACCGGGATGCTGGTATATCTCGCGTCGGGCCAGGTGATTGTCCAGATCGCGGCCAGGGCGGATCGCAAACCGTTTGCCGCTTTCAACCAGGGAAGGCGGTCGGCCAGTGTCGATGAAAAGGCCGCGGCCTTCGACAGTTACCTAGCCTATTATGGCACTTACACGGTGGATGAACAGGCCGGAACCGTGACGCACCACATCGAAGACTATTCGGTGCCGGGGAGGCGAGGCACCGCCAATGTCCGCTGGTTCGAGTTCCACGGCAACGACCGCCTGGTTCTCATCCCGAGGGAAGACGGCAAGGGTGGTGTGATCGCGAGAAATGATGCCACTTACAAGCTGACCTGGGAGCGCATCAAGTAGCGGTGGCCCGTTACCATGGATGCCGGAGGCTGACGGCGAAGGAAACGATGCCGAAGCCTCCGATCGCCAGGCCGGCAACGCGGTTCATCCAGAGCATGGCGCGGTCATTGAAGCGGTCGCGCAGACGGTTCACGGCAACCACCAGGAGGATCCACCACAGTAAAGACCCGCAGAGAATGCCGGCCACCAGCAGTAGCGTCAGCCACGAAGCGCGGGCTTCGCTCATCCCCAGTCCGGCGAGCACGGCAAGGAACGACAGGACCGTGGTGGGATTGGTGAGGGTGAGAAGGAACGTCGAAGTGAAATCGGAGTGGCTGGTTTCGGCCTTCATGTTTCGAGATAGCTTCTGCGGCCGTTTGAAAAAATACGAGACCCCGATGATCACCAACAGGATGCCCCCGAACAGGCGAATCCAGAATTGCTCTCGGATGAGGAACTGGATGACCAGGCTGATGCTGAAGCCGGCGATCGAACCGTAGAAGGCATCGGCTGCCGCCGCGCCGAGACCGGAGACCAACCCGGAAGCCCGGCCTTTGGAAAGCGTACGGGAGATGCACAGTACGTTGACCGGACCTACCGGCGCCGCGATGATGAACCCGGCGATCAGACCTCGGATGAGCAGTTCGATGGCGCTCATGAAGCGCGTCTAACCCTTCTGGAACCGCACCGCGAGGTAAGGCGTTCCCGGCAGTTTGACCAGCGCCTTTCCGCGATGGACGCCTTCCAACCTGGCGATGGTCATGTTCCAGGGGTCGATCAGGTCGGCCTGGAATTGCGCCGTGTCGGGTAAGTCGAAGGTGTACTCGGCGGGCTGGTGGTAGTCGAGGAAGTACAGGTAGTATTCGCCAGTTTTGGCGGCACACGGGTAGTAAGCGTTCCGAAGCGGATTCAGTCCTCCGGGTGCGTCTTCGACGATGCGCCGCAGGAACGCAATGCGCGGGCCGCTTTCCCCGTGGAGCGCACCTCCGCGGCCCCACCAGAGAACGTCGTGCGAATCAAGGTAAGTCTCGCCATGGCCCACATACACGCCGGAAGTGATCCCCAGCCAGAAGCGCCGCACCATTTCGCGCGCGGAAAGGTTGCCCCAACGCTGCGGGATGTTGCCCTCGTACTTGCACTCGTCCAGGATCACGGGCTTGCGGAAGGCGTCCAGCCATTCCTGCGTCTTGGCGAACTCGTCGCTCTGGATGCTGGCGTGGGTTACCCACGGCTTCGAGTGGTCGTACATCACCTTGCTGTGATGGATGGAGCACAGGCGGCGGTACGGGTCGGCTTCCTGCACGATGCGGAAGAAGCGATCCCAATCGGCCAGCGTCTTGGTCTTCACCAGATCCCACTCGTTGGCCAGCGACCACCAGACATTGCGATAAGCGCCCAGCCGCGCGATTGTGTAGCGCAGGTAACGGTCGTCCACCGCGGCCGGCATGCTGGAGTAGCCCCAGTGGTCGTAGGGGTGGAAGAGAATCAGGTCGGCCTCGATGCCCATCCGGGAAAGCTGCGCTACGCGGCGTTCCAGGTGCTGGAAGAAGGGCGGGTGGAAGCGGGTGTAGTCGTTTTCCCCGGCGGCCGTGCGCTCGAACGGATAGTATGGCGGCTCGACGCGATTGAAGGCATACCACTTGGGGAAGACGCACATGCGCAGCTTATTGAACGGGCTGGTGCGCAATGTGTCGAGAGTTTGCTCTTCCAGTGCGTCGCCCTGGTGGACCCAGCCATAACATGTGCTTCCGAACGGGAAGTATCGCGTGCCGTCGGCGTACCCGAAGTGATAGGTGTCGCGTACCAGCACCGGGCCGTGATTGCCGGCGTCCGGCGGCACGCAGACGAAGCGGCCGGTCTTGCCGTCGAGGTCGCTGCGATTGCTGCGAGTCACGTAGGTCCATTCGCCTTCGGTATCGGGCGACAGGCGAACGCGCCAGGTTTCGTTGTCATCGTAGAAGCCATCGGCATCGAGGGTGCGGTGCTCGTGCTGGAAACGCGCAGAGAAGGTGACATCGAGGAAGGGATTGCCGCTTTTCGGACCGGGCAGCGAGACCTCGAAGATGCCCCATCGCGGGACTTGCGAGAGGCCGCTCTGGGCCAATGCCCGTGTGCCGAGAGGAGCAAGCCCGGCCAGCAGGGCGCTGCGCCGGGTGATCAAGGAAGCCTCCCGTTCACGTTCCCGTCGAGAAGGTTCTTACCCCTCCAGCGCGATTCGGCGGTCACCTTTCCCGTGGCGTCGAAGAGGCGATTGGCCGTCTCCGGCGCGGGTGGATTGGCTCCCGACGAGAACGGCGTCCGCGTGCCGGCCCGCGAGGCGTATTCCCATCGGGCCGCGTCATTCCAACTCAGGCCGGAAGCAGAGGGCGCGCAGGTTGGACTGCCATGATCGCTGGGGCGATCGAAGATCACGCCGCCAACCAATGGCACGGTGCCGGCGACGCTCAGGGCGGCGAGGCCGGCCAGGCACAAGCCGGGCAAGCAGGTTTGGGCGATCACCTTTCCAAGATACCTGACGCGAAGTTCTCTGAGAAGGTACGCCATGATTGACTTGCGCGCTTTGGGCGGCCGATGATCTGACTTGGGCGCCGATCGGCCCGCAGACAATGGAGGTGGCCGTGTTGTGAGAAAAGGCAAACAAGAGGCGACGTTGCTGAAAACCCATCGGGAGATGTCGAATCATGCCAGATCTGGATCGGGGAGCCTTCCCTGCAACTCGGTTGCTCTTCGCCTCAATTTCGCTTGACAACTCCTTCGCGTGCTATGAATTTTATGATCTGGCTATGCCGAGCGCAGTACCGCGTGCAATTCCGCGTTCTCCTGGCGAAGGCGTGCACATTCAACAGCCGCCTGATTTGTTCTTCCTGCTCGGTCATTCCGCGCTTGACAACGGCTCGCGGGCTGTCGCTGGCCATTAATAGTCGGGCACCTCGATTTTCAGGCCGTCGATCATTTGGTAGTGCTTTCGATTCAGCGTGACCAACGTGAAAGCATTCTCGATTGGTCGCGGCGATGAGCGAATCGAAAACGTGGAGGCCGTGCGATTTTGCGTAGGCCTTCAGAGTTCATACGCTCGCCTTCCGATCGCGTCGCTGAGGGGCACGATGGAATAGAGCGATATGACGCCATCGATCACGGCGAGGTCGTGCTTGTCCCGAGCGCCGACTAGACTAGTAGCTTCAGGGCGGTCACCTGCGAAAGAACCCACGGCTCGGTCAGCGCATCGACGTAGCGTGTGTAAGCGGAATTGGAGGGTGGGCTACCGGTTCAGTGGTAGTTCACATTTCGCCCGAACAGCGCCGTGAAACGCAAAAACCCGATGTCCACGCCGGACGCCGTAAAGCGCGTCCCGCCGGCGACGCCGACACTCAGCCCGAGGGTCGCGCCCTTGCCGGAGGAGGCCGGGAGGCTCAACAACACTGCCGGCGGAATGTTGAACTGCCCGGCGCCGGCCTTCTCCACACAGAAGAACGACACTCCGCTCGCAGGAGGAGCGCTCGAAACCGAAATGCCGCGGATCTCCACGAGAGCCGACGAACCGGCGCCCGACCAGTTCACCGTCACCCCTTGGCCGCGCTGCACGTCGGACACGGCGAAGCGGTTGTCGAATGACGGCGGCGCCACAGCCGGGATCGTGGCGGTGAAGGACCCGATGGACTTCCCACCCGGCAGTGCTCCACCCCCTGATGAGGAAACCGTAATTGAACCCGGCTCCAGGTAAGCCTTGAGAGGCGCCGACGACGGTCCTCCGGCCGGCTCGCGGTTAGCTGCGCTGCCCAGTGAGCCGCGATAATAGCCGCCGCGATAGGGCATGGGAGCCGCGCCGGCGGCGCTGTTGATCGCGATCGTCCCGGCGTCGAGGTTGATGTACGGAGCGAGAATCGGCGGCCGGTCGAGAATCAGCTCGCTTGAGGCCCCGCGCCATACCGTGCACGAACCAGGCACGGAAACCTCGCGCACCGGCAGGCCGAGCAAGCTCACGAAAGAAAGGTCGGCGAACGCCGCCGCGGCCTGGTCCGTCCGCGTCACCGATCCGGTATTTGGCGCGGTGATGGATTCCGCGTCGGCGCGAACCAGGTTCACGATTCCCAGCCGCAGCTTGCCGTTCCGCTGGGCCGCCTGGATGTCGGCGGAGGTAAAGCCTGTGGAATCGGAGCAAGCGCCTCCTCCCGCCGCGATCGACATAGTCGCGAAGTTGCCGACCGCCGTTCCAATCTTGGCGACCACCGGAACGAAACACCCCTCCACCCCGGAGGGTACCTGGAACACGATCTGGTCGACCCCCGCACAGCAGCCGGACCGGCCCTTGTAGGTGACGGTAGCCGGTTTCCCGCCGACGTAGAGTTCCAGATTCACGGGAATGTCCGTGGGATTTGGCGCGGTGTTGTCCGGGTTGCCGTCGGGCCCGAGACCCGTGCCCCACGCAATCGCGTACTGCCCAGGCGTGGCCGCGTTGGCCAGGGTGTTGACGGGGAGGTCCGTCGCCGAATTGTAATTCTGGATGATCGCCGCACCGGTGCCGCCCTGGTTTATGGTGAACAGGCCAGGAACGCGATCCACGACGTTGATCGGCGCGGTCCCGGCCTTGCCGCTATAGCTCACCGTGAGGGTCCCGGTGCCGGGCGGAACGGCCGAGGGCACGATACCGGCAAGCTGGTCGGTGCCCGAGCACGCCACCACGTAAATCATGGGAACATCGAACGACGCGTTCCCCATCGTGATCTTCATGCTGGTCCCGTTCATGTCCGTGGCGATGGGGAACTGCTTGGCCACGCCGACGCCGCAGGCGCCCAGGGGCGCGCTGCCGGCGGCGGACTTCACGATAAACATGCCCCCATGCGAGATGCCGCCGTTAGGGTAGCTCGCGGGTATGTAACTCGCGGCATTCGCGACCGAGCCGGCGTCGAGTTGCAGCCCTTGTGCCAGGGCCGCGCCCGCGCATGCGAGCGCGCCGCCGCCGAGAAGAATCCGCATCCAAGCGTGGTGTCTCATGGTTTTCTCACTGCGCGGCCCGGTAGACGTAGTCGTGGAACTGCCAGGTCGCGTTGAGCGCGGTCCAGAGCCGCACATACACGTTGCTGCCGTTTGTGGGCAGGCCGGAAACTGTCTGCGACGTGGCCGTTCCCGCGCTTTGGCTGAAGATATCGTAGCCGCCAGCCATGGTGCCGATATCCAGCCAGTATTGGGTGGCGCCGGCGGACGTGCTCCAGGCGAAGGTGACGGTGGAGCCCGTCAGTGTGGAGGACGGCGCCGGAGCGGTCATCACCGCCGGAACGCTGCCGGCCGCCTGGAACGTGCAGTCGCTGGATTGCCAGGTCCCGCCGAGGGCGGTCCAGAGCCGAACATAGATGGTGGCGCCGCTGGTGGGTAGACCGGAAACCGCCTGCGATGTTGCCAGTCCGGCGCTCTGGCTGAAGATATCGTACCCTTGCGGCGTGGTGCCGATATCCAGCCAGTATTGGGTCGCGCCGCTGACGGAGTTCCAGGTAAATGTGACGGCGGTGCCGCTGAGGCCGGAGCCCGGAACCGGGCTGCTGATAACGGCCCTGCCGGACGAGGCGATATAGGTGTAGTCGTTGAACCGCCAGGTGCCCCCGAACGCCGTCCAAAGCCGGACATAGACGGTGCTGCTATCGGTGGGTAGGCCGGAGACCGATTGCGACGTTGCCAAAGCGGCGCCTTGACTGAAAATATCGTAGCCGCCCGCAGTGGATCCCACGTCCATCCAATACGCGGTGGCGCCCGTCCCGGCGCTCCACGTGAACACCACAGAGTTGCCGCTCAACACCGCGCCGGGCGGAGGGAATTGCATCACGGCCTTGCTGGTGCCTCCGCTCGCCGTATAGGCGTAGTCGTTGTATTGCCAGACGTTGGCGGCGAGCGTCCACAGGCGGACGTAGACCTGGCTGCCATCCGCCGGCAACCCGGCGACCGTCGCGCTGGTCGCCAGCCCTGCATCCCGTGAATATATGTCGTTGGTAAACGGCCGTGTCCCCACATCCAGGAAGTAGTCGGCCGCGCCCGTGCCGGGGTTCCAGACGAAGGTGGCCGTCGTTCCTGTCAGAACCGACCCCGGCGCCGGACTGGTGATGACCGCCAGAGTATTGACGCCGGCCCCGGTATAGTTGGCGTCGGAGTATTGCCAGACGCCGCCCAGCAGCGACCAGATCCGCACCCAGATGGTCGAGCCGTTGCCAGGCAGCGAAGTCACCAACTGGCTGGTCGCCAGACCCATGTTCGCCGAAAAGATGTTGCTGCCACCCGGCACCGTGCCCACGTTCAGCCAGTATCCCGAAGCCCCCGTTCCGCTCCACGAAAAGGTCACGCTGGAGCCGCTCAAAGTAGAGCTTGGTGGCGGTCCTGTCATTACCGCCTTTTGGGATGTGCAAGTGGCCCCGCTGGCCGACATGTTGGCGGTTACTGACCGCGGCGCCGTCATCACCACGGTCTGCGGGTTGGTGTTACCCGAGACGTCGCCCGACCAGGAAGTGAACTGGTACCCGCAGTTAGGCGTGAGGGTGAGCTGGACCGGAGTGCCAGGTATATAGTAGCCGTCCAGGGAAACGGGATCGGCGGTGATGCTGCCGCCCGCTGCCGGGTTAACCGCGGTGCTAAGCAGGTACCGTGTGGCGAAGTTGGCGGTGTACGTGGCGGAAGCGTTGCCCACGGTGATCGTATGGGTCTGGGCGCCCCCGTCCGACCAGTTAAGGTAGGTGTTACGCGTCGCGCCGCCCTGCGGCGAAGAGACTCCGATGGTGTGCGCGCTGCCGGAGTCCCAATGGTAAGTCTGCGGGCTGTTTTGCGTGGCGCCGTCCACGACCATCGCCAGGCCGGCGGGGTTGGTGGTCACGGTGGTCTGCAAATCGGAGACCGGCTGCAGGTTGTAGGTGTATGTGTAATTGACGAGGTTGGAGTTGGCGTTGCCGCAACCGTCGCACGCGGCTGTGCCAGTCCCCACGAGAGCGTAGCCGCTCGCGGGGAAAGGGAAGCGCAAAGTCTGATTAATCGGCATGAAGCGCATGGCCACGGTGGACGTACTAGTCTGCGAGACCCCGGCGCATTCCGTCACGGCCGTGTCGGTGCCGTTCACGCTATTGCTGGATGGCCCAATGCTCCAGGTATCCGATCCGATGTCGAGGCTGAGGTAGAAGGTGAGGGGGACACCCCGGAAATCCTTGTCGGCAGCGGTGCTGGCGGTCAACGTGCTGGTGATGGTGCAGCCGGCTAAAGTAACTACCGAGGTCTCCTTGACGGTGATCGTGCCGAGCATGTTGCCGGTCCAGGCCGCGATATTCGGGTCGAATTGATACAGAACAAGATTGTCGGTGGTGATGTGTTGATCGGTGGTGTACGTAGCTGTCCCCCCTGCCGGCCCGGTGAATGTCCCCGAAGCGACACCGTGGACGTCGAGCGTTCCAATCCATCCTGTGACTTTGTCGCGGAACTTGGTCTGATTAGGTCCGAACTGTGCGCGAGCCGGGCAGGCAGCCAGCAGAGCCCAGACCAGCCATGCGGTTTCCCGCCTCCCGAATCGTGCGCCTCTCCCGCCCTTCATCGACCTTCATCGACCTTCATATGGTGAGTATTTTCTCCATCGACATCGGTTTCGATGTGTTCTTCAACAGCCGGATTGGCGGGTGCGAACCCCGGTAAACCTCTCCAGTTTGAGGAAGCTGTCAACCGAGTTGGCTCGCCCCGGACTCCATCATAATGTCCTGTGCACATTTCGTGCAATGGCATGGCACGCATTGCGCACGGACCACGAGGAGAAAGTTAGAGCACCGTTGAGAGAGGGAGCCACTTGACGGGAGCCGTTTGTTGACGGCCCCGTCCAACGCGGGCATCAGGAAAAGTCACGGCTCAGGGCTCGGCCTCTAACGCGCGGTGGTACAGCTGTAATTCGGAAACGCCGGACGCCGGAGTACCGGAGACGGATTCTTCTTTGAGCTCTTCCAGGGCCACCTTCACTGCCTTCTCCAGTTGCGGGTCGCGACCTTTTCGAAACAGTGCCGGGTCCTGCTCCACCTCGATGTCGAGCGGTTCGCCCATGTTCTCCACCTCCCACCATCCCTACCAGCCCGCCCCACGTGCGGGTTCCGACCAACTTGCCCACGCCGGCGCGCCTGAAGTACCAGGGCATGCCGTCATCGCCCGAGCCGGCGCTGAGCAGCTTGCGGCTGAGAATCTCCGATCGCCTCGAACCCGGCAGCGACGAGTTTGGCCCGGTACTCGTTTTCTTCGAGCGCGCCGGCTACGCAACCGGCCCACAGCAGCATGTTCTCCCGGATCGCCTCCGGCACTTCGCCCCGCGTCACCACATCCGACACCGCGAAGCGGCCGCCTGGTTTCAGGACGCGGAACGCCTCACGCAGCACGCGGTCCTTGTCGGCCGAGAGGTTGATCACACAGTTTGAAATTGTGACCTCGACGGACCCGCCGGGCAGCGGGATACTCTCGATCTCGCCTTGAGAAATTCGACGTTTCCGACGCCGGGCGAAAGTTGCGCCAGCGCAGTGGGATTGCGGCACCCCAGCGAGGCGAGAACGGCAGGCCCGGGCAATTCATCCTCTTTTACGGTGCTCGGTGTTTTCTCCTAGCCGCAGAAAACGACCTTCTTCGTCTCAACCGCCTTGTTTCGCGTGCAGCCTGCATACAAGAAGCCGAGTACGTCTTCCAGTGCTTTCGTATTGGCTGGGTAGCGCAGGAATGTGCCCTCTGGCTGCACCGGCACCAGATCTTCATTCTCGAGCTTCTCCAGATGATGGGACAAGGTGCTGGGGATCGGTGCCCGAGACAAATTGGACAGACGGTTTCCCTGAGTGATGGATGGCCTCTTGAAGTCATGGCTGGTTCACGCTGTCGGCCGGCCCGCCGCCTCGTCAACGTTGTTATGGAAAAACGGCTCTCAGGGCGCACTCAGCCCAATGGGTGGTCGCGCGACTTCATCATCTTCGGTCCTTCGACGTTTTCCGCCGCGCGTCGAAGACAAGTCCCTGCCAAATCCGTCAAGCCCTCCGCTGGTGCGGTATTGGCAAACAGCAGCGCCGCGCACCTGGTCGGCAAGTGACACATGACGACTGTCCGCACGCCCGGATCGGCGCCCGTGTGCAACCAGATGAGGGAAGCGTTCGGTCCTCGCAGAGCGTACCAGGCCAACCCCTGCGCCGCCGGCCAGGAAGCCGGCCGTCCGGCTTGCTGATACTGCGGGCGGAAAACCTCCTCCAGGGTGAGCGCCTTCAAGATACGATGGCCGGCGAACTGTCCGCCGCACAGCACCGCGCTTATGAACCGCGAAAAATCCCGTACGGTGGTTCTGACTAAGCCATCCGGAAAGTTTGGGAAGGCGTACAGGCAATTGGCGACGTAGCGATTGCCCCGTGATCGCAGAGCGGGGCTCCGATTGTGTCGCACAACCCTGTCGCGAATCCTTTCTCCTGTTTCCGTCGTGTAGGGGATGGCCTGCCGCCCGGAAGGTACTTTGGCGGTGAACGAAGTCGACGCCATCGCGAGCGGCTGAAAGATGTTGTGGGCGCAGACGTCGGCGAATGGCTGGTACGAGACAGTTTCAACAGCCAGGCCCAACAATCCGAAGCCAACGTTCGAGTACTCGAATCGTTCTCCTGGCTGCCAGGAATGAAAGTTGCTCTCGTGGTAGTAACGACCTCCCGGCAGTAAGTATTCAGACAGCCACTCGCGCAATCCCAGCCTGGCATCCCCGCACAGATAAGCTTCCGCGTACGCAGGCCCATCCGCAATAGAAGACGTGTGGGTGAGGAGGTGGCGGACGGAGATCGCCTCTGATGAATGGAAGGGATTTCGAACGGCGAATGGCAAGTGCCGATTTATGTCGTCATCCAAACTCAGCCGTTGATCCTCACAGAGCTGCATCACGGCCGTCGCCGTAACGGTCTTCGAAACCGAGGCGATGTTGATGATGGTGTCCGGAGTCATTGCGATTCGCCGCCCAATGTCAGCGAACCCGTAGGCTTCGGCCCAGACGGTTCTGCCGTTTTCGATCACGCCGGCTTGAAGACCGACCAGGTTCGCGCTCTGGAATTGCGCGCCAACAATGTCGCCATAGGTCGGGCGCTCACCGCGCATCGGGATGCCCGCAGCCGTAATGCCTGCGGCGCGCGTGGCGCAGTTGAGGAGGAAGCGTCTGGTCATTGATCTCTCGTCCATTCCAACGAGCTAATTTCGGTTCGAAAGTAGGTGAACAGTCCTTCCGGGAGTTGCCAGGCGGCCTCTATTCGGTCGGGAACCCGCACGCCGCCATGATCGCTCGGCTCGTTCCAGGTGGCTTGCCACGGCGTAAGCGCGCTCGCACGGCCTACCATGCGGGGGCGAGCGGCGCGGCACTTCAATGGGCGACCATCCTCGGCGAGGTCCAAATCCACCGTGGCGCCGGTGGGGTCCTTCCGGTCGCGAACGCGTATGGTGCGCGAATCGGCAAGGGTCCACTCGAGCGAAGGGTGGTTCAACAGAATCGGCGGACACGCGATGATTGCACCCAGGTAGCGCTGCAACTCGCCCTTGTCGAAATCCGGCCCGGTCCATTTCTTCACCTGGAGCACACCGCCGGCCTTGATCGCCAGCCATCCGTGCCCATCCTCGTAAACATCTGTGGCCGACACCACGGTGATCATGCCGGTTCTCATCCGGGCGTCCCACCGAAAGCGGCTGCGCGTAGCCTCGATCGTCTCGCTGGCCGTGAACGGCATCCACTTGGCGCCGGGCGAGCCACGCAGTTCGCCACGTTGCGTGTTGCGCAAGCCGCGAATGGTCCGCATCGCCTCCTCGCCGCCGGGGAACCAGTAATCTCGTAGGCGCCTCAGCATCGCTTCCGTTTGGAGATCCATCAAGCTACTCCGCTCGCAGCGCGACATCAGGGTCAACCCGCATGGCGCGCCGGCCAGGCAGATCGCTAGCCAGCAAGGCTGTCAGGAGGAGGATGGCGGGCGCCGGCGCGCATGCCGCGGAGTAACGGAATACATGCAGACTACCCATACAAGTTTCAGACGCTGGAATCTGAAAAAAGGTTCGGCGGTTCCGGCTGCGAAATCCGCGATGGTCAGAGACTGGACGACGTCCCAAACGAGACTGCCTCTCATTGATCTGCGGCCATTTTCTTGAGTAGCTCGTGTGGAGTCACTTACTTGGGGACTTTACGGCGCCAGCACGGTCGTTCTTCTCTAGTTGGATGCTGTCCAGGTCGTGGTCATCTGGCGCGATCCGGGTTGCCCCCTGCCCCAAACGCCAAAATTTCAAAGACACTTGTTATGGTGGGCCTTTCCGGTTTGGAAAGGCGACTTCGCGCGATAAAAGCTCAACCCCCACGGTTGAGGCGGGCCCCACGTTTTCAGTTGCGAATTCTCTGATTTCTCCGGTTGACAGGAGCCGTTTGGTTGACGGCCCCGTGCAACGCGGGTGTCCGGAAAAGTCACGGCTCACGGCTGTTCCGCCTCTAACGTGCGGTGGTACGGCTGTAATTCGGAAACGCCGGGCGCCGGAGTACCGGAGGCGGATTCTTCTTGAGCTCTTCCAGGGCCACTTCCACTGCCTTCTCCAGTTGCGGGTCGCGACCTTTTCGAACCAATGCCGGGTCCTGCTCCACCTCGATGTCGGGCGGCACGCCGATGTTCTCCACCTCCCACTCGCCTGACAGCGGGTTGTAAATGCCGGAACTGGGCGCGCCGACGAAACCACCATCCATGAGCGGAGGGCCGCCGGCCATCCCTACCAGCCCGCCCCACGTGCGGGTTCCGACCAACTTGCCCACGCCGGCGCGCCTGAAGTACCAGGGCATGGCGTCACCGCCCGAGCCGGCGCGCTCGTTGATGATCATTACCTTCGGTCCGAAGATGCCCTGCGGCTGCACCAGGTCGCTTCCCACCCGATTGGCCGCGGCGCTGAGCGGCTTGCGGTTGAGAATCTCCGCGATGTCGGTGGCCAGCAGACCGCCCCCGTTGAACCGCTCGTCCACGATGGCGGCTTGCTTCCCGATCTGGGCGTAGAAGTACCGGTTGAACGCGGTCAATCCGCCATTGGCCGTGTCCGGCATATAGATGTACGCCACTTTGCCGCCGGTCAGTTGATCGACTTTGCGCCGGTTCTCCTCAATCCACGCGAGGTTTCGCAGGCCGGTCTCGGTAGCCACGGGAACCACGGTCACTTCGCGTGCTCCATCGCCGTTGGCGTTCGGACCCACGCGCAGCAGCACCGATTTGCCAGCCAGCCCTTCGAAGAAGCTGTACACGTTCTCCGGCGGACGAACCTCGCGGCCGTTGACCGCCAGCAGATACTCGCCGGCTTTCCCATTCACTCCCGGCTGCGTGAGCGGCGCGCGCAGTTGCGGATTCCAATTCTCACCGTTGTAAACCCTGCTGAAGCGGTATCGCCCGTCGGCGACCTCGTAATCGGCGCCCAGCAGGCCCGTCTGGACGCGCTTCACTTCCGGGGTATCGCCGCCTCCCGTTCCCATGTGGCTGACCGTGATGTTGCCCAGCATCTCCTGGAACAGATAGGTGAGATCGTCACGGGAAGCCACGTTGCGCAAATAGGGCTCGTATTTCTTCTCCGCCGCCTTCAGGTCGAGGCCGTGAAAATTGCGGTCGTAAAACCAGTCGCGTTCGACCCGCCACGCTTCACGGTACATTTGCCTCCATTCCTGGACCGGATCTACGCGCACTTCGATCCCGCTGGTTTTGAGCGTGCCCTGGCCGCCGGCCGGCGGTGTTGCCGGGGGAGTTGGTGGGCCGCCCGGCCCGGTGGCCATCGGCCGCAGGGCGGCGATCATCCAGTTCTCTCCCTGACGATAGAGCGCTTTTTCGCCGCCGAACGACATTTGGAAATTGTTCACGCCGTTGAGCGGGGTGTCGCTTTTCCGGGACTTCAAGTCGTACCGATGGACGGTCAAGCCCGGGCCGGGACCCGGACCTGCCGTGGGAGCCTCCGCGGCAGGCGCTTCGAGTGCCAGCAGCGTGCCCGCCTTCCCCACCTGCAGGGCCGCGTACCGGCGCGGCGGCATAGGCAAGGACAGGATGCGCTGGTCGATTCCGTCAAGGTCGATCTTGACGTCCGGGGCGCCGGGCTTGGGCTTGGCGGACTCGGACGGCCTGGCTGCATTCGGCGGCGCTGCGCCCGATGGCGCATCGGGATTGGCTGCGTCTTTGCCATCGGGGGGCTTCTTCTCGTCCACAGCCTTCTCCTCGTCGCTCTCGGGCGCGAACGGAGAGGGCTGCGTCTTGTCCAGAACCACGAGGTAAACAGAACTGGTGGACGTGCGCCCCACCGCGTGAATATCCAGCCCCAGGCTTTCGCCGGAGTTCGTGCTGGCGGTGAAGTAGAGATACTTCCCGTCCTTGTCGAACACGGGATTGGTGGCGTCGCTCAAGCCGTCGGTCACCTGCGTGGATTTTCCGCCGGCGAGCGAATAGAGATGGATGGCGCTCAACTCATTCGGCAGCACCTTCGAATAGGCCAGCCATTTGCTGTCCGGAGACCATGCGCCGGCGATGTCCCCGCTGCGCATCTGGTACGTGTCCTGGGCCACCTCGACCTGCCTGGCCGTCTCCACATCCACGTAGGAGAGCCTCGCGAAGCTGTCTACCAGGGCGATCTTCTTGCTGTCCGGGGAAAACCGCGGCGCGCGGTAGAAACCAGCCTTCAACTCGATCTTCGAAACCTTGCCCGCGCCGTCCTGCGGGCGGACATGCAGCGCGTACTCGCCCGATTCATCCGAGAGGTAAGCGATGTTCTTGCCGTCGGGCGACCACTGCGGATCGCGTTCCATCACTCCCGGGGTATTGGTCAGGTTGCGGGGGTCACCCTTCTCCGCCGGCACGGTGATGATGTCGCCGCGGGCCGCAAACACGGCGCGCGCGCCGCTCGGCGATACGGCCGGCGAGCCCAGCCGCCGCGCCACGTCCACCAATCTGCTGCGCAGTGCCGGGAGATCTGCCTGAACGCGAATGGCAACCGGTTTCGTCTTGCCGGACTTCAGGTCGTAAATGAGAATTCCGCCGAACTGCTCGCAGACAATGGCATCGGGCCCAAGCGAGGCGGACTTCAGGTCCAGGCCCTGGTTCGGGATCGCCTCCCGCACGGCCTTGGTCTTGACATCGTAATAGAAGAGGGTCACCGGCCCGTTGCGGTCCGACAGGAAGTACACGCGGTCTCCCGACCACATGGGGCTAAAGTCGTTGGAATTCGTGCGCGGCACCTTCGTAATGCTGCTGTCAGAGAGGCGAGCGAGCCAGATACGGGCAGTCTGTCCGCCGCGATATCTCTTCCACATCAGGAACGCCTGCCCGGTGGGCTCATACGCGATCGACTGGCCGTCAGCCGACATCGAAGCCTGGTATCCGGTGGGGAGCGGCAACTTTTCTTCCACGCCTCCCTCCGCCGGGACAGTGAACATCTCGCCGAACCGAGAGTACGCGGTTCGAGGTGAACCGAAGAGGATCCGCTTGCCGTCGGGCGTCCAGCCCAGGACCCGATCGGGCGCCGGGTGCCATGTGAGCCTTTTGGGCACGCCACCCGAAGCGGGCACGACGAAAACGTCCACATTGCCGTCGTACTCGCCGGTGAAGGCGACGCGTGTGCCGTCGGGCGAAAACGCCGGGTCGGTTTCCACGCCGGTTCCGCTGGTGAGGCGCACGGCGTCGCCGCCATCGCGCGGCACGCTCCATAGGTCGCCCGCATAGACGAACACGATATGGGTTTTGCTCAGGGTTGGCTTTTGCAGGAGCAGCGGTTCGTCTGCCGCCGCCCCGATGGCAGTCAAGGCGCAAAAAGCGAGTATGAGGCGCACAGATCCTCCTGGTATCGCGGTGAATTCAGGATACACGAATCAGGGTTGCCGCACCAGACCACGGAGCAACCCACCTGTTCATCCCCCACGCCACCATATGATTGTCTTGGCCACCCCAAGCGGAAGTCTGACGAAAAGGAGTTTGATCTTCCATGCAATCCCGCCGCAATTTCATCGGCAAGGTGGCTACCGGGTGACTCCCGGCCAGGTGGAACGCCTCCGCATCCACCCCCACTTTGGCGATGAACTGATGCGCTGCCTCTACGCCAAATTCAACACTGTGATGGCGTATCTTTCCGCCTCGGGCTGACGCATCACCAAGTCACCACGCTGGTTGGCAAGTTCGGCAGCCAGGTGTGCGATGATCGCCGAAGTCCGAGGCCTAGCCGTCTCGCCCCCGAGCTTCCGCGAGCAGCAAGTCAGACACCCCCCGCGTAGCGGGTGGCTGGATGAGTTGGACCGCCTCAAAGGCGGCTGGTCTTTGGGTCTAGGCGTCGCGCGTTGCGCGCCTCATTGGTTGCTTCAGAATTGTCCGCCGTTCCCATCCGCGGCATCCTGCTCGCGGATGTAGGTGCGGACCTGCTCCAGTTCGAACCCGACGGTGGATACAGCGTAGCCGCGGGCCCAGAAGTGCTCACCGGTGAAGTTTCGTTCCTTCCCGTTCAGGCGAGCAATCGCGATGGCACTCTTCCCTTTCAGGAACCCGATCACGGACGCCACCGGGTACTTGGGCGGAATCGCGATGCACATGTGCACATGCTCTGGCATCAAGTGTCCCTCAATGATCTGGCACTCCTTTTGCCGGGCCAGTGCGTGGAAGATCGCACCCAGTTGCCTGCGGACCTGGCCGAAGATAGCCTTCCGCCGTCGCTTGGGCACGAACACAACGTGGTACTTGCAGTCCCATTTTGAATGGGATAGGCTCTGATAAAGCTCCGACATTACATCCTCTCCTTGTGGTTCATCAAGCCACTTGGAGAGGATTCTACTCCCGGAACGGTCAAACCTTTTCTGGTCTCACTGGTCGAACCAGTGGCTTACCCATCGAGTTAAAACCTGACCGCCCCATGGGTGGCTTCCGAAAACAGCCGGGCGTGTTCGAGAAGGTTCATGGGAAGGTCACGTCCGCCGCCTCAGAGTGCCAGGCCAGGAATGTCAGCAGGCTACCAGAGCAGCGGACCATAAGGCAGTCTCTGAAATTGCTGCTGCGAAAGGCAACCCTGAGCCAAACGTATCGGCAGCGACACGCCTTCGGGCCAGTCGCTGGTCCGCGATTTCCTGTATGGCCTCAATAACTCGATGATCCAAAGGGGATCTGTGGGGGCGATGTTACCGGGCACCGAGGCCGATCACGGAGCGCTCGGCCGTTGAACTGTACGTGCCCGTACAAACGCCAACAACGTTTGGCGATGTGAGCCCGCTGATCCTGCCAGGAGTCATCGTCCAGCAGAGCAATGCGCTTGTCAACCCAATCACGGTTTCCTTCGGATCAACGAACGCGGCGCTGTCTTACTCCGGACTGGCCGGTAGTTTCGTCGGACTTTACGAGTTCTACATCACCGTACCGCCCGGCCTTGCGAACGGCGATTACCAGATCAACGTGACGCAGAACGGGACCGCCGTGCCGCAAAAGAAGTACCTGACTGTGCGCAATTAGCGTCGGTAGTCCCCGGCCTTTATGCTGGGCTTTCATTCGGATCTGAATGACGCCGCGGCGGCTCGACACGTAGCTGGCGAAGAAGACGGAATCGACCTCAAGAAAAAGCTGTGCAAGCCGCCCAAATAGCGCATGGACACGAAACAACCCACAGCGCGGAAATTGCGCCAAGCGGGAAACGCCCGGAACTCCGTTGAAAGTCGCGACTCCCGTGTAACCCACTCTACGACGCCTTTCTCCGCTTGACAAGCTCCTGCTTATTCGGAGTAAGAGATTCTAATTCACTGATGAGGTGCG
>Ga0075019_10000116_pt1 | contig 44373 bp, 43 predicted proteins | sample ColStrG_CSR_2013_FD_71473 | JGI IMG/M metagenome (GOLD analysis project Ga0075019, IMG submission 71473) | Freshwater sediment microbial communities in response to fracking from Pennsylvania, USA - Cold Stream Run_MetaG_CSR_2013 | ecosystem: Environmental > Aquatic > Freshwater > Creek >...
CCGCCGAAGCCCTTTGGAGGCGTCTTTGGTGCGGGCTGATCGGAATTCTGGAAGTAGGCAGTGTTTGCCCACGTTCCGCTAACTCTTACATAGGCCGGTCCCAGGGCCGCCGCAAGCTTGCGCAAGCGCGGGTTGGTGAGGTCAATCGGAGGGCGCTGTTGGTACAACCCCGGGTCCATACCCGCCGGGACGGCCGCTGCAGCCTTGTTGGACTGGGTGACGGAAGACTGCGCCTTGAGAAGAACGTCGATATCCTTGTAAGGCTTCCAAAATCTTCCACCAATGACTTCGACCATCTCGACGTTGTACGACTGGAACCGCTCATCGACGGTGCCGATTTTCCGCATGCCTGCAGCATCGATACGTCCCGGTGATCCAGGTCCGGGAGCCTTAGTGCATGCCGTAATTCCGAGCGCGACGAGGGCCACGCTTGCAGGGAGCGTTTTTCGGTTCATAGCTTTCCCTTCCCACTCAGACGAACTCATGCGGCATGCGATCCGTCGCAAAAAGGTTTATTCGCGGACCGGCCGCATCGGCACAGAGTCATCCGGTTTCGGACCTCATAGGTTTCGCCATCAACAGAAACAACCGGAATACCCCCCCGCACCCAGATCGGGCCTCTGACCTTTTTAGCCGTGTCCTCGATCAACCCAAGGGAAGGTTCGAATTTCGGTTCGATGGCTTCACCCGTTGCTCGATCCCACACCACTAACCGGCCGGAGGGGCAATGCCCGGCCTCGTGCTCGACGAGTTTTCGAGTTTCAGGGGTATCCGCTTGTTGGACAAGGTTCCACACCTGGCCTTTCGGGTCACAAAACCTTGCAAAGGCGCACAGATTCTCAACGTCGGTGAGGAGCATGGTTGGCCCCTCGATCGTCTGCGCACGGTCGCTGTAGGGTGTGCGGCTGGCTGTTTCGGCGCCGTCGAACGAGACCTTCTTGTGAGTGCCGTCGCAAAACGGTTTGTTTCCAGACTGACCGCAGCGGCAGAGAGCATATTGTTGTGTCGCTGGATAAGTTTTCCCCTCCCTGTAGTCCAGAGATTCGCCCGCGGCATTCGTTTCGATCCACTGTTCCCCGAGCGGTACGCCACCGCTCACGAGGTAAGGGCCATCCTTTGTCACTTCGATCTTCCCGTCTTGGTGTTCTTTCTTTTTCATCGTCAATTCCTTATTCGTTGGTCAGTATCCCACCGTGAAGCGCTGACGGAGATGACGCGGGCGCTCCAGTTCGTCGATCATGGCAACCGCAAAATCTTGCACCGAAATCGCGCTGTGGCCGGCGAAGTCGACTAAGAGCTGGTCTCCCCCTAATCGGAACTTTCCGGTGCGTTCACCAGGTTTCATCTCAGCTGATGGCGCAAGAAATGTCCATTCAAGATCGGGTTCTTTTCGTAACTGGTCCAGCGCATCGATGGTCGCCAATGAACCGGGCCTCACCCACTCGGGCAGGGCGGGATCGTCCACCACACGCACTCCGGCCTTGACTTCCAGGCCGCCGGCCCCGCCCACCCAGAGGACTCGCTTGATGCCCGCCTTCTTGGCGGCCTCAATGATAGACCTTGTCCCACGGACCTGGTCGTCATAGAGATTTGGGTTCTTCCATCCGGGATTGAAAGCACTGATCAGCGCGTCGTTGCCCTCGATTAATCCCGCAAGAGAAGCGGTGTCGTAGACGTCGCCTGTTCTTGGGATGAGTCCGTCACGTTTGTCGAGCTTCCCCGGATCGCGCACGATTGCAGTGACCCTGTGGCCCCGGTCGAGGGCTTCCTTAAGCAGTGCTGAGCCTACGAAGCCGGTCGCTCCCAACAGAACTACTTTCATGTCGCTTCCTCAACCTACTGAGACTGACAACATTGAGATCGATCCGCCGTCGACGCCTTCGACAGGGAAGGTGATGTTTTCCCGCGGTTGCCGCGTTGCGATCACATAGAGCAGCGGCAGGTAGTGGTCTGGCGTCGGAATGGAAAGCATCGCCGCCTTGCCGAGCTTTTCATAGGCGACCAGTGGCTTGAAATCACCGGCGAGCATCATCTGTCTTGCCTCCAGCTCGAACTTGACCGCCCAATCATATGGCTCAGGCATGTGCCGGCCCCAGGCATACGTGTGCAGATTGTGGACCAGGTTTCCGCTGCCGACGATCAGGATGCCCTCGTCCCGAAGCGGCGCAAGTTGTTTTCCGAGCTCGAAATGGAAGGAGGCGGGCTGGGACTCATCTATGCTCAGTTGAACAACCGGAACATCGGCCTTCGGATAAGCATGCACGAGCACGGACCAAGTCCCGTGATCGAGTCCCCAGGTGTCGTCGAGAGTGACCGGAAGGGGCGCGAGCAGCTTCTGGACGCGGCGGGCAAGCTGAGGGTCACCGGACGCGGGATACTGCACCCGGAACAATTCGGGCGGAAAGCCGCCGAAATCGTGAATCGTCCTCGGTGAGGTGCTGATCGTGACGCCGGTTCCCGGCACGTACCAGTGCGCGGAGATCGAGAGGATGGCTTTGGGCTTGCGCGTTTGCGCCCCGATTCGACGCCAGGCTTCGGTGTAGCCGTTGGTCATTACGGCGTTCATTGGATTGCCGTGCCCAAAAAAGATTGCGGGCATCAGTTCCGGCATGTCGGTCCACCTCCACTATCTCCACAGCCTTTCGTGGCTGTTACATCACACCAATCTGCTTCAACATTCCCATCAGATCGTAAAATAGATTCTCTTCCACGATCTCTCCCTTCTCATTCCAGTGCGCCACGGTGCAGAAGTCCACCTTAAAGCTCTTGTTCGTGGGGGGAATCACCGTGCCGTCGGCCATCGTCATCGGTCCCGTCATGGTCCCGGTAAACTCGGCTATTGTGCATGTCCAATCCCCCTGCCCGATCATCGTTTTGTATGGATTGTTCACGAGATGCTGATCGGGAAATGTCTTGAAAAAGGCAAGCGCCTCCTGCTCATGAGCTTCGATTCCGTGCGTCGGGGGTTGGTTGGGCCATCGCACCACGCAATCCTTGGCGTGGCGTTTGTGGAACGTTGTAAGCTCCTTCGCGTTCCAGGAATCGTCCAGCGTCTTCATCAATTGCAAGTTCTGCTCTGGGGTCATAACCTCACCTTTCGTTTGATCTACGTTTATTCCGTCTTCGCGTTATAGGCGTCGACGGTGCGCGCAGAATAGACCATGGCCGCGCCGGCGTTGACCATAATGGCGACGTCCAACGCATCAACCATCTCTTCCTTCGTTACACCAGCTTTGACGGCCGCATCCGTATGAGTATTGATGCATCCATCGCAGCGTAACGTCATAGCGGCAGCAAGCGCGATCAGTTCGCGCGTCTTGGCGTCTAAATGTGCCGACTTGGCGCTGGCCTGGTGGAAGCCGGCGTAGGCCTTCACGATGTCAGGATTCGCGGCGGAAATATCCTTGACGGCGGCATTTACCTTATCGCGATAGGTTTTCCAATCCAACATCATTTCGTGACTCCTTAAACGTGTGGGCGCTTCGTCTTCGAGTGTTGGCAACCCTAAGCCGGGAAGCGAGGCCATGTCAGCTGTTGGGCTCGGCCCGCTTCCAGGTTAGGTACGAGTTTGTCTCTTTTCCGCCGGATATGATAGGAGCCGCCGTGCTCAGGTGGAGCATGTCGCCCTCGATCTTCACAACCCGCGGCTGTGTCTGCCCCAGCCAGTTCGGGAACAGCGACACGAACATCGAGTGGGTAAGGTGCTGCTTCTCTTCGTCCGTGTGGAAAGGGCCGCAATAGGCGATGTAGCCCAGCGCCTCCTCCTTGATCTCCTCGTCGGTGCCGCGAAACCAGTCGCCCGATGCGAACTTGGGACGGCCGGGGCGCATGAGCTGCGCAGACATGTAGCCGTCGGGTGTATACATGATGATGCCCTGCGGCTCCTCTCCCATCGGGTAAAAGGGTGCCGACCCGTCAACTGGTTTTTCGACGTAGGAGATCAGCTTCCATGCGCCGATCAGTCGCTCGCGTAATCCCTGTGCCATGATTGATCCTCTCAGATTCCTTTGTCGTTTGGTGCATCAGTATGCGGACGTCTGCGCGTCGTTATCGATCGGCAGGACCTGGCCGGAGATTGATTTTCCCGCGTCCGACGTCAGGAACAGGATCAGCGCGGCAATGTCCTTGGGATCGACGAAACGTTTGAGCGACTGTACGCTCATCGCGGCATCCCTCTCTTCTTCCAGCGTTTTGTGTTCTGCACTGGCACGGCCCTGAAGAACGCGTTCGATGCGGTCCCCGCCCACGGCTCCCGGCGCGATGGCGTTGACGCGAATATTGTATTGGCCCAGTTCACGCGAAAGCGTTTTGGCGAAGCCGATCAACCCCATTCTTGCCGTGCAATATGCGCTGCGGTTCGGATAGCCGAAGCGTCCGCCGAGCGACGACATCACGACAATGCTTCCGGCAGCAGATTCTTTCAGATGAGGAATGCTAAGCCGCGTGACATGAAACGTCCCGATGACATCAACGGTCATCACTGCCTCCCATTGATCGGGGTCCGCGACCTCGACGGGCGCCGTCGGTCCTGAGATACCGGCGTTGTTCACCAGCACATCGAGCCCCCCCAGCGCCTCGACAGCGCCGGCGACCATGCGTTCGATGTCTTGTCGCTTCGACACGTCGCAGACGATGGTCACCAGGCCGGGAATGTCCTTCGCCGCCGTATCGAGCGCCTTCGCGTCAATGTCGCAGACGCAGACCGTGGCGCCGTTCGCCGCGAAGGCTCTCGCAATTTCTTTCCCGATGCCGGACGCGCCGGCAGTGATTAATACGCGCTGTGCCATATTCGTCGCCTTTCTAAGTTGAGGCCACAGTGGCGGCTGATTTGGGCCCCGGGTGCCCTGAGCCGTTTGTTTCCCAACATCGGCTGGCGCATGTAGTGTACAGCAAGTAGTGGAATAGTGACAGCGGTCGACATTCACTCGCCCGCTTGAGGATCTCCGGGCAATGGCTGTAAAATCTCCGCCTTCAGAGCCAGGCGATGATTGACGATTGGCTTTTCAAGCGATTCCCGAAGCCCGATGTCATCCTCGGCCAGCATGTGATGTGCATGCCCGCTGGCGTGATTGGCGGCCGCATCGGCGCCACCACCTCAGCTGCGGACAGCCTACAAATCAAACTATTTGGGCGCGGCGCTCACGGGTCCATGGGAGTGTGTGGCTCGAGCGGTGTAGACTGCTCTGACGGGCTGGCGACGGGAAGCCGCCAGCCGCGCCGGATTGAGACCATGCGGAGCCCAAAACAAAGAGTGGCCGCCACAACCGCTACCGGCGCGGATGGAAACTGGAGAATGTGGCCGATAACGACTACGACGGCACCGGCCAGTGCCGCGACGGCGTAAATCTCGGCACGAAACACAGCGGGTACGTCTGACACGAGCACATCCCGGACTAAACCGCCGCCAATTCCCGTCAGCATGCCGAGCAGAGGCGCGGCCACAGGGCCGAGATGAAAGGTGAGCGCCTTCGACGTGCCGACGACCGCGAACAGCGCAAGGCCGACGGCGTCGAATACCTGCACAGGACTACGCAGCCGCTCGACCGCGGGAAACCAGAAGAAAGCCATCACACCGGCAACGGCAGAAACTGTGACGTATCGCCAGTCGCTGATGGCTGCCGGAGGCACCGCGCCAATCAGGACGTCACGGGTGATTCCTCCGAAGTTCGCGGCCACGAACGCCAGCACGAGCACCCCGAAGAGATCGAGCCGGTGCTTAATCCCGGCCGCGGCTCCACTGAGCGCGAAGACAAAGGTGCCACCCAGATCGAGGACAACCAGAAACGCGCCTACCACGATTTGTTCGTTCACCACCATATGGCTCACGCGGACAGCCAAGCCTGTGCAGCAACCACCATCGCCTCCACACCGGTTCGCAGAGTTGGCTGAATCACGGGCGCGAAGCGCGGGTTGTGGTTGGTGGGAATCTCGCCGATGCGTCCGGCCTCTTTAGCCTTCGCATACACGCCCGCATCGATGCCTCCGACAAACCAGAATACGGACGGCACGTGCCACGCTGCTCCGAAACACCCGAAGTCCTCGCTCGCACTCGTAGGCCTGGTTTCCTGAACCCGGCCCGGAAAGTGTAGGGCGAACGCATTCATGATCCGCTGCGCGGCATCTGGATCGTTCCGTACGGCGGAATAGCGGTCGAGAGGCTTGATTTCCGGCTCTCTGGGTGCTCCCGAGGCCGCAGCCTCCGCTTTAACGATCCGCTCGATTGCAGCCAGCACCCGGCGGCGGACTTCTTCGTCATAGGTACGCACATTGATCTTCAGGATCGCCTCGTCCGGGATAACGTTCTCCTTCTTTCCCGCCTGCAACGAGCCGATGGTAACGACAGCGGATTCGGCGGCCGCCAGCTCACGGGAAACAATCGTCTGGAGCCGCAGTACCGTCGACGCCGCCATCACCACGGGATCAATACTGGCCTCCGGCATTGATCCGTGAGCCCCACGCCCGAACATCCGGATCTCGAAGCTGTCGCCGGCCGACGTAATCACTCCAGAGCGGCAGGCCAAAACGCCGGCATGCATGCTCATCACGTGTTGTCCAAGGATGACGTCGGGTTTAGGAAACCGTTCGAATAAGCCGTCGTTGATCATCGCCTGTGCGCCTTCACCCGTTTCCTCGGCCGGCTGGAAAACCGAGATCAGCGTTCCATGCCACATATCCCGAGTTAGGGCCATCAGCGTAGCCGCCCCGATGAGACTCGCTACGTGCATGTCGTGTCCGCAGGCGTGCATGACGGGCACCGTTTCGCCAGCCCTGTCGGTTGCCGTGACTCGGCTCGCATACGGCAGACCGGTAGACTCTTCCACTGGCAGCGCGTCCATATCGGCGCGCAGCATCACGGTCGGTCCCGTTCCGTTCCGCAACACGCCCACAACACCGGTCTTCCCGATACCCGGCGTCACCTCGAAGCCCGCAGAACGAAGGCGGTCCGCCGCGACGCCAGCGGTGCGCACCTCCTGCATGGATAGCTCAGGATGCGCATGCAGGTCCTTATAGACCGCTTCGAGGTCGGGCAGTAGCCCGTCCAGATGGAGAACTAGGTTCGCCACATTCGCTCGATTATCCGCTTCCATACTGCTCCTATTCTCCTCCAGTGACGCGGAATACGGGCGGGTGCGAATCCGATTCAACGTGAGATTGCGGAAGCCCGGATCTCGATGGAGATCGTGACCGACGTCGGTGCCGACGACCCAATCGTGCTACAGCCCAGCGAGGTTGAAGACGGCCATGCTCAAAGTCCCGCCGCCAGCGCTACGCGCCTATCAGAAGGGAGACGGTTGTGGCTGAGAACGTTGAAGCGCCGCGGTGATCGAGATGCCGAACAACCGCATCGACCACTACTGCGGGTTAGTTCGGCGGTAGCTTGACGCCCGAGAGCCATGCGGCTCCCATCGCCACGCCCCAGGTTCCCAGCCAGTCCATGCTTTCGTTCCATCCCTAGCTTCCGGCCATCCGGGTCGCCACTCTACTTCTGCTTTGCGATGACGAGGTTCTTGATCTTGTTGTAAGTGGCTTGCGGGATGATCTTCTTGTCAACCAGTTCGTTCTTCCCTTTATACGGCCGCCCCTTGATGATCTTGGTGGCGTGGGCGGTGCCGATTCCCGGCAGCGCCTGTAATTGTTCCGCCGTGGCGGAGTTAATGTCCACAAGGTCTGCCGCTTTTGCGGTGGTGGCCGCAGCGGCCTTCTTTGCGTCCTCTCCCGGCGCGGTTGTTTGGGCCGGCGCGACTGCGAGTGAACACGCGACAAGCAGCATGATCAAATAGTTCACAATCTTCATGTGCCTCCCTCTCGCATGGCTGTGGGATTAAGCCAGCGACAACTTGAGTTTGCTTAAGCGGTTTACCGGTTTTGAAACGAGCGCGAAGAATCAGGCAATCACGCGCATGTAGACAAACAGCACGATCAACGCTCCGACGAGCGCCATCAAGTAACCCGCGGGGTGGCCTTCCTTGTACATGCCTGTCACTCCGCCGATGAGGCCTCCCAGCCACGCACCGACCAGGCCCAGAATCATCGTCAGAATCAAGCCCATATGCTGGGCGCCTGGCATCACGGCGCGAGCCACCAGACCAATGATGAGCCCGAAAATCGCGTGTCCAATCATGTGTAACATTTGTTTTTCCTACCTCTTTTCCTATGGCGCGCACCAGCAGCGACCACAGTGAGTTTGACCGCACAGGCCGCGGCGCTAGATCGCGGCCGTATTCCTTCGAGCGGTAGCCTGTTTCACCAAGCCAACAGCAAGGTCGGAAAACGCGGCAGCCCAAAATGGCGCTGCCGCGTCCTCCGAAACCAGCTCGAGCGTCCCAGGAACTCGCTGCCGCACGCTCTCCCCAGGAGACATTATTTCTTCTGGCACTTGCACCGCCTATCATCCGATCGACCCTAGCTGGTCTGGTTTCCCGAACTTCCGCTTTGAACATTCTGCGCCCCATATTCTCTACCAAGTTGTCACGAGGACCAGGACCAGAAAACGTGAGATCTGACATTTCCACGCAAACCCGCCTCCAGAAGGTAGCCGATTGTTTGTCCCGGCCCTATTTCTTGGTAGTGGTAGCTTTCTTCTGCGGGGCCGGCTCCTTTGCAGCCCCCGTCCCAGAATTGATCGTTGTGGCTCCAGCCGCCCATCGTCACACTGCTTCTAATACTTCTTCTATGCGCACCCGCTACTTGGCAAATGTGATTCCCACCCCGGTGGTGTACAGCAGGTCGTTGGTCTTGCGGCCCGGCGCCGGGTGGTTGAGATAACGGTCGCTGAACGCGACGTTCCAATTGAGCCATTTCGACAGCTTGGTGGATGCGCCCAGGTCGAAATTCACGCGATAGGCGCCCGTATTCGTCAGGTCATTGAACATGCGGAAGCTCTGCACCAGCGAGGTCGCGGCACCGACTTTGTAGGTGTAGGCATCGCCCCAGAAGGCTTCTGCGGAGTTCTGAGTCAGCGGCGTACTGAATGAGGAATGGTTGTAGTCAAAGCCGCCGAGGAGATCCAGAACGCTGCGTTCCTTCTTCAGCGCGTGCCAGCCGAATCCGCCGCCGATCACGAACCGCAGGTCCAGATGCTGGAACCTGTCGTATTCCCAATCGTTAAAGGTATTCACAAACAGGCGCGGGGAGACGTTGTGGTCGTAGGCGACGCCTCCGCGAACGGCCTGCGCGGTGGAGTCACTCTTGCCGCTGATGAGGGCGGACGCGTTGATCGAGTTGAAGTACAGCGAGGTCTTATCCGTCCGGGTCACCCGCGCCGCATTCACCGAGGTGGTGAAAGTCCGGGTCTTCGCATTGCCCGCCGAGCCGGCAAAGGCGACGCTGGCGTTCCCGTCCCACAATTGCCCCCACCCGGGTTTCAAGAGCCGTTCGTAGGCTTTTTGCTCGTCGGCGTCGCGGAGGGTGGTGATCTCGCCGGGGGCCACGCTCTGGCCCGCGCCGGCACCCGCGATCTGTATCTTGCCGTTGGCCGTTACCAGCGTACCCTGAACAGTGTTGCCGTCGTGCAGCACGACGTTCAACGGCTTGTCCGCGGTAATCGACTCGATTTGGTCCCAGGCAGTGGTGACCACCCCAAAGTAAGTGGTCTTGATGGTGAGGTTCTTGCCGTCCTTCTTGACGATGCTGCCAGTCACGCGGTCGCCGTTCTTGAGCACGATCTGGTCGGCCCATGCGGCGCTTGCCAAGCAGCACGCGCCAAACGACAACAAAACAATACTGATTCCCTTCCTCAGTGGCATGATGGTCCTTTCAAACGCCGGTCTACAGTTGCGAGGTGCAGTGAGGGCACCGCTTCGCCGGAATCGGAATTGCCGTGGAGCAATAAGGGCAATTCTTGGTGGACGGCGCCGGGGCTTCCGCGGGCTTCTGCATCTTGTTGGCCACGCGCACAACCAGAAAGATTACAAAAGCGATGATCAGGAAATTGACCACCGTGTTCAGAAACTGGCCGTAGGCGATCACCGGTGCGGCTGCCTTTTTCGCATCTGCCAGGGTCGGATATGTGGTGCCGTTCAGGCTCAGAAACAGCTCCTTGAAATCTACGTGCCCCAAGACCAACCCAATCGGCGGCATGACGATGTCGTTCACCGCCGAGTTCACGATTGCCCCGAAGGCCGCGCCAATGATGACCGCGACCGCGAGATCGAGCACGTTGCCCCTCATTACGAATTCTTTGAAATCCTTCAACATGGCCTTACGGTTCCTTTCTGCTGCAATTCGCCATTTCACCTACATCGGCGACCCCAGCCTCGGGCGCGATGATGCCCACCTACAGGCTACGATAGTCGGCGCACCTCGCACGACGCTGATGCCCTCTTCAACGCACCGCCGCAATATTCCGCTCTGGCTCTGGTTCTCCCGCGACGGCCGGATAAACGATCCCCGCAATTGCAGCTCCTACGATCGGGGCCAGCCAGAACAGCCAGAGCTGCTGCACCGCCCAGCCGCCCACGAACAGTGCCTGGCCGGTGCTGCGCGCCGGATTCACGGATGTGTTCGTGACCGGAATCCCGACCAGGTGAATCAGGGTTAGACCAAGCCCGATGGCGATGGGCGCGAACCCCTGCGGAGCACGCCGGTCCGTGGCTCCCAGTATGATCACGAGGAACATGAACGTTAGCACTATTTCGGCAACCAGGCATGCCATCAGCGAGTACCCACCCGGCGAGTGCTCGGCGTAGCCGTTCGAAGCGAATCCGGCTGCGAGATCGAATCCTGCCTTGCCGCTGGCGATTACGAAGAGGACCGCCGCGGCGGCAATTGCACCCGCCACCTGGGCCACGACATAGGCCCACAGGTCGGAAACGGGAAAACGCTTTCCGACTACCAGGCCGACAGAAACTGCCGGATTTAGATGGCATCCTGAAATGTGGCCGATGGCGAACGCCATCGTTAGAACGGTCAGGCCGAACGCCAGAGCCACACCCAAGAAACCGATACCAAGATTTGGAAATGCGGCAGCGAGAACTGCACTGCCACAGCCCCCGAACACAAGCTAAAACGTACCGATAAACTCCGCTATCGCTCTCCTGCTCAAAGGCATGAGCAACCTCCCTTTCTTCCTCACTCGACGTACACCCTGGGCCACACGCTCACTGCGCCAGGTTGTGCAACTTGAAATACACAGATCATGATAGTCCTGTTGGAGGTGTTCGGTGCCCGGAAGTGTAGACCAGTTTTTTCAGGGCGCCGTCTCGACGCGCGTGCCGACTTCGCGGCCGAACAACCCGGAACCCGGCGAAGGTGAGCACGAAGGAGCACCCCGAGTCCCTAAGCGTCAGTCCATTCCACGGGCGAGCTATCCCCATCAGAAACGAGATCAACCACTATGCGGATCAATGCTTTAGCACGTAATGCGGCACTGCTGGTCGCGGTGTGCAGCTTTCCTGTTGTGGGGCAACAGAACACAGGCTATCTGAAAACCAAGGTCGATCCAGGCCGAGCGGGAGTCTTCATTGACGGCAAGTACGTCGGGCCGGCTGGAGATTTCGGCGTTGGTCGGAAATACACCGTTGTGGCTGGCGACCACGAGGTCAGGCTGTCGGAACCTCGCTACGAAGACGTGGTCACGAAGGTCACGATTCAACCCGGGAGGACCGCGAAACTCGCAGAGACGATGAAAGCGCTGCCGGCAGCGAAACCACCGTTCGGGCGCCTGCGGACCATCGCTCCGGACAAGTTCGCGGCGGTCTATGTGAACGGTAAGTTCATGGGCCATGCTGGAGAGTTCAACAACCCGGTGCAGGGTCTACTGCTGAACCCCGGCACGTATATGGTCAAGGTCGTTCCCATGAGTGGTGGAGAGGGGCGCGAAGAGCAAGTCAAGATTGAAGCGGACAAAATGACGATCTTTCAAGCGCAGGAATAGTTGTCGAGGGGATACCGCGGGCTCAAGGTCCGGGTGCACCAATTCTGGGTAATCAGCTAGATTGCAAATCCAGGTCTCAAGTCAGTTTTCACGACAGACCCGGAGGGAAAACACACAGATAAAAAGCCCCTGGTGTTTCCTGCCGGCGAGAGGCCGAAGGATGTGGCACCCCACCCGTACATCGGCGTTCAAACCATCACGTGGCTGCTGGACGGTGAAATTCAGCGCGACGACCGCCTGGGGTGTGAGGCAGTGGCGCGGCCTGGTTGGCACGCAAGAGAGCTCGCGGTAACCCTTCATGCCTGGATCTCGGACCACATCTGCCTCAGGTCGTCCGTCCCTATCCCGCTGCCACAGATTGCGGCTGGGGGGTAAAGGTCAGGTCGCCGGTCTCGCGTGCCGCGTCCACCACCACGGTTTGGCCGTCGCGGATCGCGCCTTCGAGCAGCAGGCGGCCGAGCCGCGTTTCGATCTTCTTCTGAATCGCGCGTTTTAGCGGGCGCGCGCCGTAGTGGGGATCGTATCCGGAGCGCACCAGGTTCACCCGCGCGGTATCGGTGAGCTGCAAGATGATGTGGTGCTCGGCGAGGCGGGCGCGGAGCCGGCCCATCTGGATTTCCACAATCTGCTTCAAGTGCTCCTGCGAGAGCGCGTGAAAGACGATGATTTCGTCCACGCGGTTGAGAAACTCCGGCCGGAATTCGTGCCGCATCTCCGCCAGTACGGCCTCTTTCATACGTTCGTAACCTTCTCCGTCGAAAGCGCCGCGGTATTCCAGGATGCGCTGGCTGCCCACGTTGGAAGTCATGATCACGATGGTGTTCTTGAAATCGACCGTGCGGCCCTGCCCGTCCGTCAGCCGCCCGTCGTCCAGCACTTGCAGCATCACATTGAATACGTCGTGGTGGGCTTTTTCGATTTCGTCGAACAGGAGCACCGAATACGGCCGCCGCCGCACCGCCTCCGTCAACTGCCCACCTTCTTCGTACCCCACATATCCCGGAGGTGCGCCCACCAACCGGGCCACGGTGTGTTTTTCCTGGTACTCCGACATGTCGATGCGGATCATGGCGTGCTCGTCGTCGAAAAGGAACTCTGCCAGGGCGCGCGCCAGTTCGGTCTTGCCGACACCCGTGGGGCCAAGAAAGATGAAGCTCCCGACGGGCCGATTGGGGTCTTTCAGGCCGGAGCGCGCTCGGATGACGGCTTCCGCCACTGCGGTAACGGCCTCGTCCTGTCCCACCACGCGCTTGTGCAATTCGCTTTCCAGGTGGAGCAGCTTCTGCATCTCGCCTTCGAGCAGCCGGGTAACCGGAACGCCAGTCCAGCGGCTCACCACTTCGGCGATGTCCTCTTCGTCCACCTCTTCTTTGATTAGCTTGGATTGTGCCTGCTGCCTGGAGAACTTGTCGGATTCCTGCTGTAACTGGCGCTCCAGCGCGGTGAGCTTGCCGTACTTCAACTCTGCCGCGCGGTTGAGATCGTACTGACGCTCGGCTTGGTCTATCGCCAGCTTGGTTTGCTCCACCTGCTCGCGGAGCTGCCGCAGCTTCTGCACGGACTTCTTTTCCGCCTGCCAGCGTGCGGCCAGCGCATCGGATTCGGCCTTCAGATCGGCCAGCTCTTTCTCGAGGCGCGCCAGCCGCTCCTTGGAGGGAATGTCGGTCTCCTTGCGCAGCGCCTCGCGTTCGATTTCGAGCTGCATGATGCGACGCCGCGTTTCATCGAGCTCGGCCGGCATGGAATCGATCTCCGTACGCAGACGCGCGGCCGCCTCGTCCATTAGGTCGATGGCTTTGTCCGGCAGGAACCGATCGGTGATGTAGCGGTTGGAAAACACCGCCGCCGCGACCAGGGCGGCGTCCTTGATTCGCACGCCGTGATGGACCTCGTAGCGCTCTTTCAGGCCACGCAGGATCGAAATCGTGTCTTCCACCGAAGGTTGATCGACTAGCACCGGTTGGAAGCGCCGCTCCAGGGCGGCGTCCTTTTCAATGTGCTTGTGGTATTCATCGAGGGTAGTGGCGCCGATGCAGTGCAGCTCGCCGCGCGCCAGCATGGGTTTGAGCAAGTTGCCGGCATCCATGGAGCCTTCGGCCTTGCCAGCGCCCACTACGGTGTGCAGCTCGTCGATGAACAGTACGACTTCGCCCGCCGCATCCTGCACTTCTTTGAGTACGGCTTTGAGCCGTTCTTCGAATTCGCCGCGATATTTGGCCCCGGCGACAAGCGCGCCCATGTCGAGCGCCATGATGCGTTTGTTCTTCAGTCCCTCGGGAACATCGCCGCGGACAATGCGCAGGGCGAGGCCTTCCACGATGGCAGTCTTGCCAACGCCGGGCTCGCCGATCAGCACCGGGTTGTTCTTGGTGCGGCGCGAGAGCACCTGGATCACACGGCGGATCTCCTCATCGCGCCCGATCACTGGATCGAGCTTGCTCTGCGCGGCCAGCTTCGTCAAATCGCGGCCGTAGCGCTCCAGCGCTTCGTAAATTGCCTCCGGGTTTTGCGATGTCACGCGCTGGCTGCCGCGGACCTCGCGCAGCGCTTGCATCAGCCGTTCGCGGGTAAGTCCGAATTCCTTTAGAAGGCGGCCGGTGGTACCGCTATCGTCGGTGGCAGCAAGCAGTACATGCTCAACCGAAATGTACTCGTCCTTGAGCTGGCGGGCTTCGTCTTCGGCATTGGTGAGCAGGCGATTCAAACCTGTGGTCACATACAGTTGCTCGGCGAGGGTGGACGCTCCCGAGACCTTGGGCATGCGGTCCAGTTCCGCCTCGATGCGCTGCGCGAGCGCCTCCACGTTGATGCCGGCTTTGTTCAGAATCGAGGGTGCCAAGCCATCTGCCTGCTCCAACAGCGCAGCCAGCAAGTGTTCCACATCAATCTGCTGGTTGCCGTAGCGAACCGACTTGCTTTGCGCAGCGCGAATGCCCTCCTGCAGTTTTTCGGTGAAACGATTGATGTCCATACGTTACCTCATAATACAGATTGCAGCGGACGCGCGAGGTTTCAGACCGCGATCGGCTTTCAAGTTTCACCCTCTCGCTTCCGGCCGCCATTCAAGGCAAGAACCTCTCGAAGCCGCCCAGCTAGGATGCGTCTCGGAGAACTTCCGCCGCGCAAAGTCGGTGCCTTCCTGCCATGGCACGGGATAGCTGCGTAAACAGGCGGGGCAATCATAATGACCATGAGTGGGCCAGAAAGGTTTCGGATGAAACGTCTGGCACCATCCGATAGAAACACGACTCCACAGGTCTCGCATTGCGTTCTCCTTTGTTTTGATGACGCTAATCACACCCAGATCAGAGCAATGCGGCTGCCACTCTGACGTTTCTTGATGAATGGCGAAGAGCGGACATTGTCCGAAGCTCTGGAGCCTGAAACGCAGGTGTGCCCTCTCGCCACTTTTCAGGGTCACGGCCATTTCAAATACTGATCACCGGACACGGTGACTCGCGGATCAGAGCGTAGGAATGCGTCCGGAGGCGGCCCAACATGCCGTTGCCGGAGGCCCGGCCGATGACCAGAAGGTCGGCTCCGCTGTCTTCGATCACGGAACGCACCACGGTTGACACATTCCCCCCTTCTACGCGAGCTTCGGCATCGGGCGTGCGCGAACCCTGCAAAACCTTGATGATCTTGGCGCGCGCATCCGCAATCAGAGCTCTTCGCATGTCGGCTTCCAGAAAGTAGGTTTCGGGGTGAACTTCCAACGACGGAATCGCATGAGCGACGATAAGAACCGCCTGAAGATCTGCAGCCAGCTCCGATGCCCACTGAATGATTCTTTGCCCGTCGGGAGCCGGATCGGCGGCGCACACGATGACCTTGGGTATGACGGAGACTGGCGAATGCGCGCTCGCGACATGCGAGCTCGTCCAGACCGGACAACTGACATCGTGCAGGACCTTGGCGGTCACGGAGCCCAGAAGGAAACGCCGAAATGCACTGCAACCTCGGGTCGACATCATGATTAACCCGACGTGCTCGGAGGCGGCATACTCCGTGATCACCTCGGCCGGATCGCCTTCGTTTACCACGCGTTTCACACAAATGCCCCCAAGTTCCCCGGTGAGAAACAGATTCAGACGGTCGCCGGCCTCTTCATTCTGGTGCGTAAGCACTTCATCCAACACGGAGGCATTTCCCATCGCTGCCCATGCCGGGTTGACTGGAGGGAGCACGTTGAGCAGAGTGAGCGTGGAGTTAGAGTGGCGAGCCACGCCAGCCGCATAACGTGCGACCTCCGCGCTGGGCGGCGAAAAATCGGTCGGTAGGAGAATCTCATTTAGAGGGCGCATCTCGTTTTCCCATAATTCACGATGAGCAACTGGGCATCCATCAACTCACTGCCCTCTCCCACGGGTTTAAGTATTCTCGCTGCGCCAACGGGAATGGGGTGCGCTTTCCACGGAATTAGCAGTCATCGGATCCAGGCCGGCTGGAATTCAGACAGCACTGACCAAAATTCAGACAGAGGGCTAATATGAAGTGGGAGCTCGAAGACCGTGACCACCAATTCCTCAGGAGGACCAAATGATCTTCAGGCAAAGCTGGAAACGCTGGAGGGTATCATCCAAGCGTCTCCGTTGGCGATCGTCGCGGTGGATCGGGACGGCTTTGTACAAGTGTGGAATGCCCAGTCCGAAGCTGTTTTTGGCTGGACGGCGGAAGAGGTCAGAGGGAAACCTCTCCCAACTATTCCCGAGGGAAGAGATCCGGAATTTCGCTCATTGCTGGAATCCCAGCTTCAAGGCAGGCAAAGCCTGGATTTGGAGTTGCGCCGACGGCGGAAAGACGGGTCGTTGGTGGACGTCAACTTCTGGAGCGCCCCTTTATGGGCTGCCTCCGGGGCGATCACAGGCGTGGTGGGCATTTATGTCGACATATCGGCCCGAAAGGAGGCCGAAGAGAAACTCCGAAGGGCTCACGATGAACTCGAAGCCCGAGTCCGGGAGCGCACCGCGGAACTTACGAAGATCAACGACGAACTGAAACTTCACATCCAGCAGCGCGGGCAACTGGAGGAGAAACTTCACCGCAGCGAAGAACGGCTTCGCCTGCTGATCGAGGGCGTCAGCGATTATGCCATCTACATGCTCGACCCCGCGGGGATTATCGAGAGTTGGAATGCGGGAGCGGAACGTATCCAAGGGTACCGTGCGGAAGAGATCATCGGAGAGCGGTTTGCCTGCTTCTACGATGATGAAGATGTCAATGCCGGCAAACCGGCTATAGACCTGCAAGCGGCTGCTGAGCGTGGCCACGTCGAACTGGAGGGGAGGCGGCGCCGGAAGGACGGCTCCCACTTCTGGGCAAACTCGGTGATTTCCACCCTTTATGATGCCGGCGGTGGAATTCGAGGATATGCCAACGTTACCAAGGACATCACCGACAGGAAACAGGCGGCGGAGGAGAGGGAGCGACTGCTGGCGGCCATTGATGCCCAGCGGCGATTGTTTCAAGCCGTTGTCGAGCACGCGCCGGCCGGCATCGCCATCTTCGACGGGGAGACCTTTCGCGTGAAGTGGGCCAACCCTGTGTATCGGGAGAGGCTCGATGAGCCTTATCGCAGCACCATCGATATTGTCGGCAGGCGCTTCCAGGAGCTTATCCCTGGGGCCGAGGATTCCGGCGCGGTGGAAATATTCCGGACCGTCGCTTCTACTGGTGTCCCGCACTTCGAGCCTGAACATAAGCTCGTGGGATTTGCCAAGGGAACGACGTACTGGCGCTGGTCCCTTCTGCCCCTAACCAACGGCGATCATGCAACACCCGATTTGATGATCCTGGTGGTGGATGTCACCGACCAGGTTGTCGCACGCAGGCAAATCGAAGAACTGGCCGACCAGTTGGCCGAAGAACGCCGATCTCTTGCGGTGATGAATCAGGAACTCGATCTCCGGAATCGTGAGGTGGAACGCGCGAACCGTCTCAAGAGTGAGTTTCTCGCCAGCATGAGCCACGAATTGAGGACGCCTTTACACTCCATCATCGGGTTCTCGGAATTGCTGGCGGAACAGGAATCCGGCAGCTTGAATCAAAAGCAGAAGCGGCAACTGGACCACGTTCTGCGCGGGGCGAGGCATTTGCTTTCGCTAATCAACGATATTCTCGACCTCTCGAAGATCGAAGCGGGCCGGCTGGAGCTCAATCCGGAGACCTTTCTGGTACTGCCGGCCATGACGGAAGTGCTGACCACTATTGAGCCGATCGCCTTTCCCAAGCACATTCAGATCAACCAAGACCTTGATCCAAACCTGGTTGTCTGGGCGGACCGCCTCCGTTTCAAACAGATTCTGTACAACCTGCTCAGCAACGCAGTGAAATTCACTCCGCCAGGCGGGTCGGTGTCGATCTCCTCCAGAACCCGTGAGGAATCCATCGAGATCGCCGTCGAGGACACCGGAATTGGAATTTCTTTCGAGGAGCAGAAGGCTATCTTCGACGAATTCCATCAGGCGTCAACGACTACGAAAGGCGTCAGGGAAGGTACTGGGCTTGGACTGGCCATCACGCGGCGTTTAGTGGAGAAACACGGTGGGGAAGTTTGGGTGGATAGCGAGCCGGGCAAAGGTAGTCGCTTTACGTTCGCTCTTCCGTTGACGACAAGCGCGGGCATCGCGCAGCCGGCTGAAGCGTCCGCCATAAACGGTCAGCCCGAGAGAGCGCTCATCTTTGTCGTGGACGACGAACTATCCGCCAGGGAATTGCTGGTCACGTATCTCAATTCGGAAGGATTCCGTACGGCCACGGCGCGCTCAGGAGAGGAAGCTCTGAGCAAGGCACGGGAACTGCGGCCCGCTGCGATCACCTTGGACATCGTCATGCGCGGAAAGTCGGGCTGGGAAACGCTGAACCAGCTCAAGCGCGACCCCACCTTGGCCTCGATTCCGGTGGTGATTGTTTCGATCCTCGACGAAAAGCAGACGGGATTCTCCCTGGGCGCTGCCGAGTATCTGATCAAACCGGTTTCCAAGCGGAGCTTTCTGGAGGCCCTTGTCCGGCATGTGCAAAGGTCCGAAGCGGGTGCGCCCCGCGTGCTGGTAGTCGATGACGAGTTGGAATCCCTACAGCTCGTTGCGGAAATCCTCAAATCGGGCAGGTACACTCCCATTACTGCGACCAGCGGCAAGCAAGCGCTGGAGTTGCTGTCCGAGGTCGGCGCTGATGCAATAGTGCTGGATCTTCTGATGCCGGAAATGAATGGTTTCGAGGTGCTAAAGCGTATCCACAGCGATCCCGGACTGCGGAAGATCCGGGTGTTCGTGTTGACCGCCAAAGACTTGACGGCGGGAGACTTGAAGCTATTGGACAATCAGGTGGAAGCACTCTTCACCAAGGGCCGCCCATGGCGTCACGAGTTGTTGTCCCGGATTCGCAGTGCCGTTCATGAGCAGCGAGAGTTGCGGCTCGCGAAAATTCTCGTCGCTGACGATAGTCCGGAGAGCCGCGAGTTCATCCGCGATGCCCTGGCATCTCAGAACGTCGAGATTTTTGAGGCTGCCGACGGGAGAGAAGCCATTGCCAAGATTCAACAGGTTCATCCGGATATCGTTCTCATGGACATTCAGATGCCTCAGCTAGATGGCTACGCGGCATTGCGCCAGATCCGTCAGGACCCCCAGTTCCAGAAGCTTCCTGTGATTGCGCTCACCGCGTTTGCCATGCATGGAGATCGGGATAAGGCATTGGCGGCGGGATTCGACGCATACATTTCCAAGCCCGCAGACCCTCGGTCAGTGCGCATCCAGGTTCAACAACTTCTTGAGAAGCCGGAATCGGATGCTTCTCTCTGATAGTATGGGGTTTTCCGAAGGATGGAAATGGCGCAAGCGTCCGATTCCCCAATCAAGCTGGTCGCCATCGACGACGAAGCCGATAGCCTTGAACTCATCCAGGACGCTCTCACGCAGCCCAGTCTTGAGGTTCTGACCGCGACCGATCCCGAAGACGGATGGCGGATGATCCGCAGGGTCCACCCCGAGATCGTCCTGCTCGATCTACGAATGCCAAAGGTGAGCGGGATGGAGCTTCTCGAGAAGATCGTCGGGTTCGACCCCGGCATCGATGTGATCTTGGTGACCGGCGATTATTCGACCGAATCGGCGGTAGAAGCCATCCAGAAGGGCGCATGCGATTACCTGACGAAGCCGTTCGCGCCTAAAGCTCTGCGCCAGCGTATAGACAGCCTGATGACAGAGGCTCGGAAACGCCACCGCGCTCTGGAACTCGAAGGCGAGCTATTGGAGACGTCCCGATTCGAAGGCATGGTCGGACGAAGTCCTCAAATGCTCGAGGTCTTTGCGCGCATCCGCCGTGTGGCGCCGCACTACCGGGTCGCGCTGATCACCGGCCCCACCGGGACTGGTAAGGAGCTGGTCGCAAACGCCCTGCACAAACAAAGCCCTGTGGCGTCAAAGCGCATAGTTGTCTGCAATTGTTCCGCGGTAGCGGAAACGCTCTTTGAGAGTGAACTCTTCGGCTACGTCAAGGGTGCGTTCACGGGAGCCACACAAGATCGCATCGGTCTGGTCGAGTACGCCAATGGCGGTACGCTCTTCCTCGACGAGGTTGGTGACATGCCGCTTCCGATGCAAAGCAAGCTCCTGCGCGTACTGCAGAACCAGGAAGTGCAGCGGGTCGGTTCTCCCGAAGTTCGCAGGGTCGACATCCGCGTCGTGGCGGCAACGCACCGCGACCTCCAGGCGATGATAGCCGAGAAACAGTTTCGGGAGGACCTGTATTACCGGCTTTCCATGGTGGAGATTAAGCTTCCCCGGCTTGCCGACCGAAAGGAGGATCTGCCTCTGCTGGAGCAACACCTACTGGCGCGATTTGCCCGGGAATACAACAAGCCGCTCCGCGGGCTTACCCGGCGGGCTCAGGCGCTGCTCTCCCGCTACTCCTGGCCGGGAAATATCCGCGAGTTGGAAAACGTGCTCGGCAATGCCTGCATGATCGCGGAAGATGAAGCCATCGATGTGCGTGATCTTCCCGAGGCGCTGCGGCAGGAAATGCCGCTGAAGAACGGGGACGACGAGGCGCCGCTCACCATCGCAGAAGTGGAATATCGGCACGCCTGTCGCGTTCTGGAATGGATGGGAGGCAACAAAGTCCAGACAGCGCGCGCGTTAGGCGTCAGCCGCGCCACGCTGTACAGCATATTGCGCGAGAAGGCCGGTGCCGAGGACGAGCCCACGTCGTAGGTCGAAGCCTTGCGACGCGCTCAGTCGGATAACCGAACCCGGGCGTCTTTTGTCACTTCCTAGCCCCACGGTATCCTGGCATGTCAATTGCACTTCGTCAAGTGTGGCAAGATAACCGGCTGATTGGCCGATGGAAGTTGCCACAGAGAGGAAGTGTTCTCATGTTATTTGTACTTTTGGTGGTGTCCAGTCTTCTCGCGGCTGGCTTGGGCTTCTCCCTTCTTCAAAAGCGAGCTGAAGCCCGGGAACAGAAGCTGACGCTGCTGCGATAAGAGCCAGGTGCTCGAACGCTATTCAATCCTCCTCTGGCAATTGCCGGGCTGCCAGGCGCGGTTGCTCCGCCGGCTGCTGCGTGGGCCTCGTGTCTGAATTCTGGACACCTTTGCCTGGAATGCAGTCAGCCGGATCACTGCGCCCCATTGCTTCAACGGTCTTCTCGGGGTCCTGCAATTGCAGGTACCAGACGTAAGGCTCTTTCACCGAAAGGCGGCGTATATGTTTAGAAAAACGGTCCACCTGTGGAGTTACCGGTCGTTGGAGGTATCAGGTCGGCTTGCCCTCCTATCTGAAGTTGCGTTCCTCGTTCTGGTAGCATTCATCTGCTTTCCATTGGGACGCGATACACTTGTCGTGCTCAGTAGCCCTCAAGTTAACGCTGCGGTCCTTCAGACCGCACCTATGGAGAATCCGCCGGCGGTGCCAACTTTGCGCTCCGAAAAGAGCGCGGTGATGCCGAAGACTTTTTGGGACTGGCAACGTTGCACTCAGACCGGGAACCCATCGGCATCGCTTCCTCCCGGACCCCATCAGGCTCCCACAGATCACACTTCCATGGAGCTGGTCGCCGCTATGGATCGCTGCTAGTGAAACAAGAGGCGCACGACAGGAAAAGTCATGTTACTCAAACCACTCAAACTCGCGCCTGTGGATTGCCGGCGATTCCGCCCGTGCCACTGTAAAGTGACGAAATGAGGAGCCAACCGTATGCGTCAGTTGAGTTTCCCTGAACGGTTTCTTCACCACCACCCACCGGTCAGGAATGTGAATGAGATTGTCGAGGAGCACCTAACCGTCTCTCAGCGCGCGGCAGACCGGGTTGCTGCCCTTGTGGGCTCTTGGCGTTTTATCTCTGTCCAAAGCCTTCTCCTCGCTGGTTGGGCGGCGCTCAATGTCACTGCGTGGGCAAGCCATTGGGATCCGTATCCGTTCATCCTGATGAATCTGGTCCTCTCCCTTCAGGCGGCCTACACGGCGCCCGTTATCATGATGAGCCAGAATCGCCAGGCCTCTTATGACCGGACCGCAGCTCACAATGACTACGAGATCAATCAGAAAGCCGAGCAGGAAATCCGCGCCATACTGGATCACCTTGCCACGCAGGATGAAGCTTTGAAGCAAATCCACGACCTGCTCGTTGGACTCGGGCCGGGCGCGAACACGGCTATATCCGCTCAGGAATGACGCAACCTCACATTTTGGCGATAGAATTGCTCATCGCATCCATAACGAGGACCTGAATTATGGAGCTTTTCTTCCTCATAGCCGTGTTGGCTCTGGGCTTTGCAGTGGCCTTCGGACTGGCAGTTGGGGCCTTGACGTTAGTGGTCAACACCATGGCGCCGACGAGCGCTGCGATTGGGCGCCCTTCCTTCGACATCCGAGATGACAGCTTGCACGGTTCTGTTTTTCAAAACTGACCCAATCAGGTCGGCTGGAAACTGAACAGGCATGGCGGCGGATGTGTCCGGCAATTGGACAGTACAACGGCAGCAGCCCGGCATCGTGGCCAAGATGCAGTCGCGGCGGATTCTTCCGATGAGTTTCCAGGTATTGGCTGGCGGATTGCAACGATTTACGTGTTGGCTGTTCGGGAGGAACCGACATGCGAAGGTGTCAAGTATCGGCGGGTTCTGGGAACGATGGCGCGCGGCTGGAATGTCGCCAGCGCCAGGCGGGGGGAGTCACCATTCTCGATCTCAGTGGCCGGCTCGTTGAAAATGAGACGGCCGATGAGTTCCATGCTCTTTTTCGCCGCCTCGTCCGCACCGGCAAGACACGCCTCGTTCTGAATTTGCGTCATCTCGGCTCGCTTGACGTTCCGTCTCTATGCGCTCTGCTCGTGGATCCTGTGAGAATCAGGCAAGTTGGCGGGGATCTTGAACTGGTTTATGTGCAACCGCCAAACATGGATCTTCTCCGTCGGACGGGGACGTACGATGCATTCCGGATCTTCACTACCGAGCAGGATGCGGTAAACGGCTTTTCAAGCGCCGCCTGACAAGAATCAAAGGAGCAAAAAGTGCCCACCATTGGCGTTTTCGATTCCGGAGTTGGCGGCTTGACCGTACTGCAAGCCCTCCGGTCCCGTTTGCCCGAGCAGGACTTCGTCTATGTGGGAGACACGGCCCGCGCGCCTTATGGTCGGAAGCCGCGACTCATGGTACGCTCGTTCGCACTTGAAATTGCTGCGTTTCTCGAGAAACAGAACGTGGACGGGATCGTAGTGGCGTGCAATACCGCCTCATCCGCTGCTTTGCCAGAACTGGAAGAGGCATCGCGGGTGCCGGTTTGGGGCGTAGTTGATCCGGGTGTCGATGCTGCGTGCGCCGTTACCCGCACGAGGTCCGTGGGTGTCATCGGTACTCAGGGAACCATTGCCAGTGGTGCATATCAGGAGAGGCTGGAGAAACGGGGACTGAAGGTCTGGGCGCAGGCGTGCCCCACGTTCGTCCACCTGGTCGAAGAGGGACTTGCAGATTCTCCAGAGGCCAGGCTGCTGGCGCAATTCTACCTTGCTCGCCGGCCAACCATCGACACCTTGATTCTAGGGTGCACTCACTACCCGTTGATGCGCTCGACCTTAAGAGGCGTCCTGGGCGATTCGGTAGTCTTGGTGGATGGAGCGAGCCGGATCGCGGATGAAGTCCACCGATGGTTTGCCGCCGATCCTCAACCGCATCGCACAGGTCACATCGTCCACTACGTCACGGGTGATGTCACAGCCTACCGGCACACCGCCAGTGTGATCGGCGGTGTGGACGGTGAGATTGTCGCCTTGGACGTCACCAGGCTTCCTCATCCACCCCGCGATCGCCGCCGCACCTTGATACTCGAGCAGCCCAGCTCTCCTTGTGCTTTCGCGGTTGACCTGAGTTCGGTACCAAGCGAGGTGTAGCTCGTGCATCACTCGACCCCGCTGTCAAAAGAGCACATCGAAACCGGCGGTGAACCGGCGATGGCGCTCGCCGAAGAAGAGGCCGTAGGCAGTATCGGCGGTGTTCCAGTGGGTCGCTTCCGGCGTCGCGCGGCTCCATACGTAGGAAGAGAAAGACCTCGCGCCTGTCGCCGCAGCGAACTCGCGCGGTTAGGTCAAACTGCCGCATACCACGCCGTACCGTTGCCCGACAGGAGAGTTAAGGCGGCGCTTGTCGCGGGGTCGGCGCCAGTCGAATCGAGAATCACGAGACCGCTCGAAACGGTCTGTAAGTACCCGGCGCCGGTCGTGCTTCCCGGAGAGAAGTGTCGTGAGGTTTCGGCAACTAACCAGCTGGTTTCAAAACCCTTTTTCAAGAGGTGTTTGTCGTTTATTACCTTGACTCGCGATTCGGACAAGCCCATAATCAAATCGTTATCAGATGCACGGCGCGGAAGTATCGCGCGTTCTTCCTTGTGGCTCCGGACTGGAGAGTGACCTGTCGGCCGCTGCGCCGCCAGGCAGCGATGGGAGAGATGTCATGCCTGATGGCGAATATAGTGTCGCCGACGTCCTGCGGCGACACGGTGTCCCACGTAGAAAATTTCTGAAGTTTTGCGGATCGATGGCGACGATCTTAGGCCTGCCATTGAGCGCGGCAGCGCAGGTCGCGTCGACCCTTGAAAAGAAGCGCCGGCCGGTTCTAGTATGGCTGGAGTTTCAGGATTGTGCCGGCGACTCGGAGTCGATGTTGCGCTCCAGTCATCCGTCCATCGCGGAGTTGGTGCTCTCGTTTTTCTCCTGGGAATATCATGAGACCATCATGGCGGCGGCCGGCAAACAGGCTAACTCCGCTCTGGATCGCGTAGTGCGTGAGGAGGCCGGCAAGTACCTGGCAATCGTGGAAGGTTCGATTCCCACCGGCGACCCCGGATATTGCACGATTGGCGGACGTTCGGCACTGGACATCGCCAAGCAGGTTTGCAGCAGCGCCGCGGCGGTGATCGCCGTCGGCTCCTGCGCGTTCGACGGCGGCCCTCAACGATCGACCCCTAACCCCACCGGTGCGCTCGGCGTAGGAGAAGCGGTCCCTGGGCTGAACCTGGTGAACATGAGCGGGTGTCCCCAGAACTCCGCCAATGCCGCTGCGCTTCTCGTCTCTTGGTTGACATACGGCCGGATGCCTGCGCTAGACGCCCATAAGCGGCCCCTTTTCGCATACGGACATATCATCCACGACCAGTGCGAGCGGCGCGCCAATTTCGATGCCGGGCGTTTCGTGGAACGCTGGGACGACGACGGGGCCAAGCGCGGCTACTGTCTGTACAAGATGGGATGCAAAGGACCGCAAGCTAACTTCAACTGTCCGGTAGTTCGGTGGAACGATGGCACGAGTTGGCCGGTGCAGTCCGGGCATGGCTGTGCGGCATGCGCCTCCCCCCGCTTCTGGGACACGGCGTTTCCGCTCTATCAGCGCCTTCCGGGGGTTCCAGGCTTCGGTGTGGACATCACCGCTGGGAAGATCGGCGGCTGGATGACGGCCGGCGTCGCAACCGCTTTGGGGTTGCACGGAATTGCCAGTGCGGCGCGAGCGCAGATGCGCCCACGCGGCGAGGAGCCGAGAGGGCCGACCGAGATCGGCCGGCGAAGCGCTCTGGTGGAGCGTGAAGGGCCGCCGGAAAATAGTGACCGACGAGGAGGCGTTATGAGCATCGGGCCTGATGGAACACGGGAGTTCAGATATGGCGCGTATCGTCGTTGATCCAGTCACGCGAATTGAAGGGCATCTTAGGATTGAGGCCCAGACAGACGGCGGCGCGATCTCCGACGCCTGGAGTTCCGGCACGATGTTCCGGGGGCTCGAACTGGTGGTCCGCAACCGCGACCCACGCGAAGCGTGGTATTGGCTACAGCGAATCTGTTCGGTGTGTACCGTCGTCCATGCCATAGCCTCCGTGCGGGCGGTGGAGGACGCTCTCGATATCGAAGTGCCCGACAACGCCCGCCTCGCGCGCAATCTGATCGCCGGCGCGCAAATGGTGCAGGACCACGTCGTCCACTTCTATCACCTCCAAGCGCTCGACTGGGTCGACGTCGCGAGCGCTATCAAGGCCGATCCGACGAAAACGGCGCAAATTGCAGGGTCGTTGTCCGAATGGTCCAAGTCCGGCGCGAGCCACTTCAAGGCGGTTCAAGGACGGGTGCGAGGTCTGGTAGAGAGCGGTCAGCTGAGCCTGTTCGCCAACGGCTACTGGGGCCATCCGGCGTACCGACTGCCACCGGAAGTGAACCTGCTCGCCGTTTCCCACTATCTGGACGCCCTGGAGTTTCAGCGCGACTTCATACGGATGCACGCCGTGCTGGGCGGCAAGAATCCGCACCTGCAGACGTTCCTGGTGGGCGGAATGTCGACGGCGATGGACCCCGATTCTCCACAGGCCCCTATCAATCCGGAACGCCTACAACTCCTTCGAACTCTGATTGAGATGGGCCAACAGTTCGTACGGCAGGTTTACGTGCCGGACGTGCTTGCCATCGCAGGATTTTACGGCGACTGGTTTGCGCGCGGTGAGGGCGTGGGCAACTTCCTGGCCTACGGCGATTATCCAGAAAAGAGCATGAAGGATGCGTCAACGTTCTTCTTCCCGGGCGGAGTAGTTCGAAACCGCGACCTCACAGTAGTGCAACCATTCTCTTCGGAAAAGATCACCGAGCATGTCACGCGATCCTGGTACGCATACGAAGATAACAAACCGGCCAAGCATCCATTTGAAGGGGAAACGAAACCCACCTATACGGGGCCGGCGCCGCCTTATGATTACCTTCACGTCGACCAGAAATATTCATGGCTGAAAGCTCCACGTTACGAGGAGCAGGCGATGGAACTCGGGCCTCTGGCACGTCTCGTGATCTCGTATGCGGCCGGTAAGCAGCCCGTGAAGAGGCTCATCGATTCCACCCTGGCGCAAATCAAGCAGCCTCCGGGAGCGCTGTTCTCCACCCTCGGGCGCATTGCTGCACGGGCCCTGGAGGCGCAGCTTGTGGCGGACAAGTTGGGGGACTGGCTGAACGAATTGTCGGACAATCTCGGCCGGGGAGTGCTCGCCATGCACAACGGCACGCGATGGGATCCGAGCTCTTGGCCGCGCACGTGCCGTGGTTTCGGGCAGCACGAAGCGCCGAGAGGATCGTTGGGACACTGGATCGAGATTGAGGATGGAGCCATCCGAAATTATCAAGTGATCGCGCCTACCACTTGGAATGGCGGTCCGCGCGATGCCATGGGGCAACGCGGACCGTACGAGGCCGCTCTCATCAAGCATCCGGTTGCGGATCCCGACAAACCGCTCGAACTGCTTCGCACCATTCACTCCTTCGACCCGTGTTTAGCCTGTGCGGTTCAGGTGGTGGATGCCCGGGGGCGACGCTGGCATTCGGTCGAGGCGACATAGGAGGCCAGGGTGCCGAAAACTCCATCGCCCAAATCCGCGCTGGCGGGCCGCCCCGAAACGGAACTGGTCCGCACATATGTTTGGGAGCTTCCCCTTCGTGTTGCTCACTGGCTGATCTTCTTCTCGTTTGCGACGCTTTCACTCACCGGCCTGTTCATTCATCGCCCGTTTCTGCCAGCTACCGGACAAGCACCTTTCCTCATGGCTACCGTGCGATTTATCCATGTGGTGGCCGGATTCGTGCTGATTGCGGCATTTGCGTTACGCGTATATTGGTTTTTCAAAGGCAACTTCTGGGCGCGTTGGTCGTCTTACATCCCCATTCACCGCGAGCAATGGCGAGGCATGGGAGCGATGGTCGAGTTCTACTCGTTCCTCCGTTTCGATCCAGGCCATCGGGTAGGCCATAATCCTCTGGCGGCATTAACGTACTTCATTGTCTACCTGCTGATCCTGGTCGAGATCCTGACCGGCTTGGCTCTATACAGCCGGGTGCTGAGCAATCCCGTCCTGACCCAATTCATCGGCTGGTTGCCACAACTGATCGATCCCCAATACCTCCGCGAAGTTCATTACTTTCTGATGTTCGTCTTTTTCGCGTTCCTGATCTTCCACGTCTACGCTTCGATTCTGGTTTCGATCGAGGAACAAAACGGATTGCTCGACAGCATTTTCTCCGGTTGGAAGTTCGTGCCGGCGGGCGAGTTGCGTCACGAGGTAGCGGCGATTCCGGAAGCGCGGCACTTCGTCAAACGCCACCAGTTGCTGCCACGCGCGGGGCCGGGCGAGAAACAAACGGGAGCGCCATCCACGCCGCGTCCTGGACCGGGCCCCGTCGCCCTGTACCGCAACTGGATCAGCTTCGCCGGAACGGGTATCGCCGCGATCGGCCTGCTCATATTTGTCGTGCTGATGGCCTATCACACCATTGGAGGAGGCGCCCTCGCTCAGCCCTACGGCGACCTGGTGATCTTTTTTGTCCCGCCGATTTTTGTGATTGGCGGAGTGGTCGTCGTGCTGATCGGAATGTACGTTCAGTGGATCCGCTGGCGGATGCACAAGCCCCTGTCGTTTGCCCGTTATCCCAAGTGGGACCTGAATGTGGCTCGGGAAAGAAAAGCTCTTCTGGTGGTTGCGATAGGAGCCATTGTTTTGTCTGTTCCGGCCGTTTACGGTGGGCTTCAGATGTACCTCTACACGGACGCCGTGTCGTTTTGTGGCACAGTTTGCCATTCCATGACGCCGGAGTACCAGACCTACCAACGGTCGCCGCATGCGCATGTGGAGTGCGCGCAATGCCATGTCGGTCCCGGCGCTACCGGGTACCTGCAAGCGAAGATTCGCGGTATGGCAGAACTGCTGGAAACCGTTCAAGACAAGTATCCGCGGCCGATTCCGGTCCCCGTAACGGACTTGCGCCCTATCCGAGAGAACTGCGAAAAATGCCATTGGCCGGCAAATTTCTTCGGAGCCCGTCTCGTGCGTTCGGTGCACTTTCTTTCCGACGAGCAGAATACACGCTGGGAAATTGACATGCTGGTGCTGGTGGGCGGGAGCGCGCCTGTGGGTGCGTCGCAAATGGGAATTCACTGGCATGTGGCCAGCAAGGTGGAGTACGTCGCGAGCGACTCGGAAAGGCAGCAGATCGCATGGGTGCGGTCGGTCGATCCGAGAACCGGCGTTGCCAGCGTGTACACCTCTGAGCCGCGACACACCACCACGGCGCCGCCCGGCGAGATGCGAACCATGGATTGCGTGGATTGTCACAACCGCCCGACCCACATCCTTCACTCTCCCGATGCGATCGTAGACGTCGGCCTCGCCGGCGGCATCGGCGGCAGCCACATCGATCCGTCTCTTCCGTTTATCAAACAGCCGGGTTGGCGGCGCTGGCTGCGACTTACGTGGACAATGAGCAGGCGATGCGGGGCATCGACAGCGCCCTGCGGAGCTACTATCAAAAGACCTACCCGCAGCTATACACCACTAAGCAGCAGGCGATCACGGAAGCCGTTACTTACTTAGAGGGCGCTTACACCCGGAATGTCTTCCCGTTGATGAAAGTCCGGTGGAATACCTATTACGCGGACAATGGTCACCTTGAATTTCCGGGCTGCTTCCGCTGCCATGACGGCCAGCATAAGAGTGTGGATGGAAAAACCATTCGTTTCGCCTGTGACCTCTGTCACCGGATTCTGCAGCAGGGCAAGGCCGGGAGCATGCAATTCACAAAGGGGACGGAGGGGCTGACTTTCGAACATCCAGTAGATGTCGGCAGCGCGTGGGCGGAGCAGCCGTGTAACTCATGCCATACGGGAGGACCGTAGTGATTGATGTGGTCGGCAAATCCCGCGCTTGTCATGATCTTGATCCACCACAGATCATTGCCATCATCGGCGTCGGAAATCTACTGCTGTCCGATGATGGAGTAGGCATCCATGCAGTCCGGAGGTTGCAGAGCGACACACACGTCAGATCATTGGCTCGCCTCATCGATGGCGGCACCGCTGGAACCGATTTGCTGGCCGCGGTATGCGGGTGCGAGAATCTCTTGATCCTCGACGCGGTGGATGCGGGCGTGCCCACTGGCTCTACCATCTGGATGGATTTTTGCGACCCGGACTCACCAAAGATCGATACGCGGAACGCACACCAATTTGGAATCCCCGGACTCCTCGATGATTTGCGCCTACTTGGCATGGCGCCCCGCCAAGTTGTTCTGCTGGGCGTCCAACCCGCGGCGATGGGTTTGGGAACGCAGTTGTCGCCCGAGGTCGCCGCCGCCTTGCCCATCGTGTCCGCGGAGGTGGTGCGGCAACTGGACCGGTGGGCGTCGGCTGGTGATGCCTCGAATTGCAGAGAGACTCAAGGTGCGGCGTCGTTGGACGCCGTACTCCCGAGAACCGCAACCAAGATAACAGGAACGGAGCAGCCTGGAGAACGCATATGAACGGAACTCAAGCATTACGAATCATTGCTTACATGTCAATCTCGATCGGCATCGGTATCCTCAGCCGCGGGGCCTGGGGCTTCGTCGCTTTCGGGATACTGGTGTTGATCGACACCTTCGTTGTCCCAAATCGCTCTCCAGCGCCACCGGACCACGCAGTTGTCGGAAAAGAGATCACGGAGGCGTAGCACGCTCCGAAACGCCGCGAGCGCGCCCCGCAGCATGGTCTCATCGCCGCTTGGTAGCGGAGCAGACGTGGGACACAACCGCACTACAGGGCGGCAAAGCGGTGTGAAGTGCGACGCAGACTGTCTTCCAGCCACTGACAGGCGCAATCCCCAGGCGCACACCCTTCTAGCGCAAATCGGGGAAATCGCCGCTGCAATCACCTGAGCCTGAGCGGAGCTCGCTGAGTTGCATCCAACAACGCGGAATACTGCGATCAGCACCAGGCAATTGGGGCCGGACCGGGCGACTGACAACCATTTATCCACCTGCGCACGAAGCGGGAGCCGTGCTGCCGATCTTGTCTTCGAGAGGTTGCCTCCGAGGTCAAGAATTTGGGGGCGGCGGTCAGGCGACCGGGTTGGCCCGGCGGGTTAGGAACAGGACGGAGAGCCCCAGCGCCGTGAAGACCGCGCCGGCGATGAACGTGGCCGAGGGGCCGATCACCTCCCACAGACATCCGGCAATCAGGCTCGCCAGCAGCAGAGCGATGCCGCTCGCGAGGTTGAATACCCCGAAGGCGGTCGCGCGCAGGTTTGCGGGCGCTTCGTTTGCGACCAGGGCCGATAGCAGCCCCTGCGTCATGCCCATGTGCAAACCCCAGAGCGCGACGCCGCCCATGACGATCCAGAGATTGGGCGCGAAAGCGAGAACGATGTCGGCTCCGATCAGCGCCGCAAAGCCCGCGGCCAGCATCAGCTTGCGGTCGATGCGGTCGGAGAGCGCCCCCAGCGGGTACGCGGAGAGGGCATAGACGATGTTCATCACCACCAGCACCAGCGGCGCCAGCGCGAGCGCAAGGCCCGCCTTCTGCGCGCGCAGGATCAGGAACGCTTCGCTGAAACGCGCCAGCGTCAGCACCGCGCCGACCGCCACCACGATCCAATAGGCGCTCCCCACGGTCTTCAGATCCTTGAATCGCAGAGGCGCCTCTGTTGTGGCCGCCTGGTGGGGCGGTTCGCGCACGCCCGCGACGAGCACGAGGACCGAGATGAGGCCCGGAGTCAGCGCCAGCCAAAAGATCAACCGGAAATTGTCATGCAACGCCGCCATCAGCGCGATGGCTAGCAGCGGCCCGGCGAAGGCGCCCGCGGTATCGAGCGACTGCCGCAGGCCATAAGCCGCGCCGCGCAGGCCTTCCGGCACCATGTCGCCAACCAGCGCGTCGCGAGGGGCGCCACGGATGCCTTTTCCGACCCGGTCGGAAAACCGCGCGGCGAGGACGAGCGAAGCGGTCGGCGCCAGGGCGAAGAGCGGTTTCGAGAGCGTGCTGAGGCCGTAGCCGAGGACGGTGAGCGCCTTGCGCTTGCCGAGCTTGTCGCTGAGCCAGCCGGAGAAGAGTTTTGATATCGAGGCGGTCGCTTCGCCGACACCTTCAATCAATCCCACCAGCCCGGCGCTCGCACCCAAGACCGAGACGAGAAAGACCGGCAGCAGGCCGTGAATCATCTCGGAGGAAACATCCATGAACATGCTGACGAACCCGAGCGCCCAGACGCCGCGGGGGATAGCGCACAGCCCTGTCCGCTTGTGTTCCTTGAACACGGTGTTCATGAATCTCCTCAAAACCGAGCGTAGCAAAGGCCGTTGCACGGAGGCACGAGCAGTTCGATGGCGTTGTTATCGACAATAAGATCGCCAAAAACGACGGGAGACGCGCGCGGAAAAACCTAAGTCTAGATGCAGACTACCGGGCAAGGCGCATTATGCACGAGCTTGTATGAGGCGCTGTGCACGTGATCGATCGCGTTACCAGCGAGGCTACGGCCGATCACCAAGAGATCGGATCGCAACTCCTTGGAGATGCCTCCGACGGCTGTTTCAAGCCCTCCCGTAGCCAGGATCACTTCACCGCGAGTGCGTAATTTCGCCCTGATTCTGTCCACTGCCTCACGTTCGATCCGCGGCAGCGAATCTTCTGTAGTATGACCTACCTCGTTCTCGCCGCCGTCCGAAACGTGGATGATATCGCAGGCGGCGCTGAACGCATTTGCGAAGGCGACAGCCCAGTCTGACACCTTGGCACTCTGGTCTGAAAGATCCACCGCGCAAAGAATCCTGCGGAAAAGAGGAGGCGGGCCTTTCTCGTCATGAAGCGAAACCCAGACCGGGCAAGGTGCGCTGGATAGCAGGTCGGCTGTCACGGAACCCAGAGCGAAGTCCTCAAACGGGTTACGTGTGTGGCCCGCTATTACGATCAGGTCCGCGGCGTCTGTGCGGGCTTGCTCTGCAATCACTTGCGCAGAGTCTCCTTCTTTAGCAACGAATTGAATCGGCGTGTCGGCAAACTCGCGGTCGAAGTACGCTTGTAGCCCCTCGGCCGACCATCCGCCGGGTTCAAATTGGAGTGAGGTCCTCCGGTCAACCTCGTCGACATTCAATACGATCAAACGACAGTGAAAATGCCGGACGATTGCTTTTGCCTGTCGTGCCGCCTCGAGCGACCGCTCCGAGAAATCGACCGGCAATAAGAGCGTCTTTATCTGGAACATCATTGACCTTCTTCCCTTTGAGCGTGATTTTGGCTTCAATCCAGGGGATTGCGGCGCATCGGTTAATCTTTTTGGAGGGGCTTCCACGCATTCCGCGTGCTCGCCGGGGACGGAATCAATCCACCAACTTCTCCTCCACACTGCGGATTTTGTCTTCCAGAGACTGATCCTTGTCGATCCTGGTCGCGAACCGCATCGTCGTCGAAATACGGGGCACGCCCGAGCTATGGAGAACCTCGTGGCAGCGCTTCACAGCCGCGAAGACCACGTCCCAGTCGCCCTCGATGTTCGTGCCGTAGGCGTGGAGTTTAGTCTTCAGACCGGCCTCGGCCAGAATCCGCTCGCAGACTGCTACCTGCTTGGAAACGGAAAGCCCGACACCCATCGGGATTACGCACAAGTCTGCGATCACTTTCATGCGGTTACTCCGATTGTCCGGCTCTCGGCGGCCAACTTGCCTACCTCACCTTTTCAAACCGGTCGGTTGGGTTCGAACAGACAGGGCAACGCGGACCATCCGCCTTCGCCGACGTAAAACCGCAGACAGGGCAGACGTAGTAGGTGACGGCTTCACCGCGGAGTCTCTCCAGATCTTTCAGCGCCAGGGTGAAGAGCGCAGCGTGTTCGGTCTCTGCCTTTTGTGCCAGGTGGAAGGTCCGGGCCGCCGGCTGGTTCCGCTCGGAACGCGCTTGGCGAAGGAACGAGGGGTACATCTCGTCGCGCTCGTAGACTTCGCCCGTGATTGCGGCTTCAAGGTTCTCGTGCGTTGATTTGGGGACAACCGCCTCGATGTTCGCCTTAGGCGAAGCTCCCAGGCCGAGAATTACTTCTTCATGATTCCGGGCGTGAATCTCCTCGGCGCGGGCGGCGGCGCGAAACAAAGAAGCGACGGGTGCGTATCCCTCTTGGTCCGCTTCCTTCGCGAATGCCACGTAGCGGACATGCGCGTTCATCTCGCCGTTGTATGCCGTTTGGAGGTTGGCAAGGGTCACGGACTCCTCAACGGAGGGCGGCTCAGTGATGGCCGCAGCGGATCCGCTTGATGCCGGCCCTGGACTGGGCCCGATTTTCGTGTTTCTCTTCATGGTTGTGATGCTCCTTTTTCTCTAGCTGACGTTCAGTACGATCTTTCCGCGGGTGTGGCCGGTCCTGCTCAATTCTTGCGCCTGGCGGGCTTCGGACAGCGGCAACACCGTCTCAACCGTGGACTTGATCTTGCCCGCGTCAACCAATTTGGCGATGCTCGCCAACAATTTCCCGTCCGGCTTCAGAACCACGAATGCGTGCCGCATTTTCAGAGATTCGGCAGTTGCCGCAGAAGGTTGACTGACTATCGAGGCCAAAATGCCAAACGGCTTGATTACCTTCCACGACCGCTCCTGAATCTCTCCCCCCAAGGTATCGAGCACGGCATCCACACGGCGCATATGGGTGAAATCGGTCTCACGGTAGTCGATCACTTCGTCGGCGCCCAACCCCTTCACGAAGTCCACATTGCCCGTCGAGCATGTGGCGATCACGTGGGCGCCCTTCCACTTCGCAAATTGCACTGCGAAACTTCCTACTCCACCCGATGCGGCGTGAATGAGAACCCGCTGACCGCGCTTTAGTTGAGCACCTTCGAACAGACCTTGCCACGCTGTCATGGCGGCAAGGGGAATTCCGGCGGCGTGAATGTGATCAATAGATCGCGGCTTTTGCGCAAGTAGCGATGCATTCACCACCGTGAACTCCGCATACGCTCCATCGCGATGGATGTCCGGGCGGCTGAAAACCGCATCACCGAGTTTGAAACTGACCCCGGGGCCAGACTCCTCTACGATACCCGAAAGGTCCCAACCGGGGGTGAACGGAAACGTGTATTGCAGGCTGTCCTTGAGGAGACCTTCGCTAATCTTCCAATCCACGGGATTGACACCAGCTGCGTAGACCCGCACCAACGCCTCGCCCGCGCCGGGTGTTGGCCGTGGCGCTTCTTCGTAAGCCAGAACTTCCGGTCCACCGTAGAAATGAATTCGGATCGCTTTCATCGTTTTCGTAGTATTCACGGATTTCTCCAAGTCGGACGAACATAGCACGAGGTGCAATTCACAGCCCAATCAGGGGACACGCCTTTTCGAAGTGTTGGTTTGTCGATTGCGCTGTAAGAATTGAGAAAGGAGCTGGCGTATATGTCTTGGGTGATTGTATATTGTGTGCTTGTCTTTGGGGGACTGGCCGGCTGCCTGATTCACGATCAATTGATTGCCCGACACCATCCGGAACGGCGCCACCTCGAAGTCGACGATAGGAACAGCGTTCATTACAAATAGGGCGGGGTGAGACAAGTGTCTAGAATGCAGTCATCCTGTGTGAAATTCAGTCACCGCACAGTGAATATGACGGAGTGGTGTTGGAGTCGCCGTCCACCGCTTGACGGGCGGCTGACCGTGTTGCCCTCGTTATCGGCTCTTGGCGTTTCATCATTGTACAAAGCGCTTTCCTCCCTGGCGGGCAGCGCTAACGTCACTGCCTCGGCAGAACATTGGGATCCTTATCCGTTCATCCTGATGAATCTGTTCCTCTCTCTGCAGGAGGCCTACACAGCGCCATCATCATGGTGAGCCAGAATCGCCAAGCCGCTCGCGATCGGATCGAGGCTCACAACGACTATGAGGTCAATCAGAAAGCAGAACAAACAATCCGAGCGATCCTAAATCACCTTAGCGCGCAGGACAGAGCGCTCAGGGAAGTCCACGAACTGCTTGTCAAATTCAGGACGAGCACGAACACCGCAGCGCCGATGCTGTCCCATGGTACCCAGCCCGCATTTATAGGTATGGATAGAAGTTTGCGCGGGAAGACTGACCGCCATGAAAAACACGTTTGAGGAAGCAGAGACCGACGCAGGCTGACAAAGCTTACTTATGCCAAAGCCCCTGACCGGGCTTGTCTTAGAATCATACACCGCAAATCCACCTTTGTCTGAGCTCCAGACAGGCCAGCGGGTGGCGAGAAACCGGCGCACCTGTTTGCCTTTATAGCCACTTGAGTTCGCAGCACCAGGGGTAGCCGCCGTGTCTGCCAGTTCAAGGCCAGATAATTGCATCTAACCTCTTCGGGCGGCTTCAATATTGAGTGGACGCTTGGAAGCCGGACTCGAAAGGACAACGCCAACATGTTCACTATCGCCAAGATTCTACTTCCTATCGACTTCTCACCGCGGTCAACTGACGCGGCAGATGCTGCGGCTGCAGTCGCGGACCACTTTGCCTCTGAGATCACCGTGCTGCACGTCATGGCTCCGCCTTTCGACCTCTCGCTCGCGACTGCCGAAGGCGCAAGGGCCGACGCCGAGCAGAGACTGAAGGAATTTCGATCAAACGAATGGCAGAACCTCCGGGTAAAGCGTGTCCTGCTGGAAGGCGACCCGGCAAGCAAGATCGTGGAGTATGCCCGTTCGGAGCACGTCGATCTGATCATGATGCCCACCCATGGGTATGGGCCATTCCGGCGCCTGCTTTTGGGTTCGATCACGGCTAAAGTCCTGCATGATTCGAGCTGTCTGGTTTGGACGGCAGTTCATACGCCGGACGCGGCGTCTTGCGTACACTCGGCACAACCTCGTCACATTGCGTGCGCCGTCGATCTTGGGGAACAGAGCAGAAGCGTCTTGAGCTGGGCGACCCGGCTGTCCGGGGAGTTTGGAGCGAAGCTCAGTGTGGTTCACGTTGTTGCTTCGCTCGATCCCCGTCTACAAACCTACTATTTGTCGCCGGAATGGAGAGGCGAGGTCATCGACGCGGCGAAAGCTGAACTTGTACAGGCGATGGAGGCTGCGGGGCTCAAAGGCGAGATTCACATTGAAATCGGTTCCATCGCCGACGCGATAGCTGCCGCAGCCAAGAGTGTGCAAGCTGATCTGCTCCTTATCGGACGCAGTTCCCTTGACGGTGTTACCGGGCGACTACCGACGAACGCCTATGCCATCATTCGTGAATCGCCCTGCCCCGTATTGAGTGTCTAACCGATCCAACGGGGAGATAGTCGTACCTGCCCGTTCTGCGAAAATAATCATGCCGCGCGGCTGTAGTACTTAGGCAAGCCGCCGAGTCGCTCTCTACAGCAGAACCTTCGACCTCGTGAACGCGCGGAATTTGCCGTGAATCAGCCTTCATGGCGCAGACTCTTCTCAGTCTGCGCCACATTTCAATTCCCCTCGCACCTCACCGCCCGGCCGAGCCGGTAATTCTCGCCATCTCCGCAAGGGCCAACTCGAGGGAGAGCCGAGCTTGCAGTTCGTCCGCTTCCGCGCTGCGGGTTCCGGCCGCTGCCTCCGCGTTCTTAGCAATTGAGGTCAAGCCGGCCTTCAGTTGATCTGCGCTGATGCGGTCGCCTTCCTTTCTGAGTGTCAGAGCCTCCTGCGCCACGTCCACCATCATTTGGGACCGCTCCAATTTGCGGTACGCCTTCTCGACATCGACCGCGATACGGTCTGTGATGCGGCGGAGATTTTCTTCCGCTTGAGTCAACTGGGCCTCACGTTCGCCAACTACGCCTTTCCTCTTCCCCCAGTCGAACAGGTTCCAGGTCATTTGCAGACCGAATGAGCCGAAGTTGTGCGTGAGGAAAGGCACGCCGCTCTGATACGTGTCGCGGGCGAAAGCGCCGACATTCGGGATGTATTCGTAGCGGGCTGCCGCCAACCCGCTCCGGGCTTTGGATACCGTCTCCCTCGCCGCCTGCAATTCCGGGTTGTGATTGAGCGCCGCAGTCAGGTATTGCTCACGGGTGAGGCGTTCGGCCGGCGAACTACTGACATCCGCGAGTTCCAACTCGGTATCGAGCGGGAGCCCGAGCAGGTCATCCATCTCAGCATTCAAATCTGAGACCAGATTTTCGGTCGCGAGCAGGGACTGCCTGGTCTTTAATAAGGAAGCTCGTGCGCCGATGACCACCACTTCCAGCGCATTGCCCGCCCGCACGGCCTCACCGGCTTCCCGCAGCGCTTCCTGAGCCGCCACAATCTGTGCCTGCAAAGCGCCGGCCTGTTTGGATGCAGCCAGCAGACCGAAATAGAGCCGGTGCACACCTAGCACTACTTCGTTCTCCGCCTGATTGAGCTCGGCTTCGGTAATGCGTTGATTGGCCGCGGCCGCCCGGACCCCCTCGCGAATCTTGAACAGTTGCGTCAGGGGTTGGCTCAGCGTCGTGTTGGCCAGCACAATGACGTTCGATCCCTGGTCGAACGTGTAGTTTTGGGTAGGGAAGGGCCCCAGCCCCGGTATGGTTCCCAACGCCCCGGCCGGAACCGTCACCAACTCGCGATCCGACAGGCCCATCAGGCTCGTCTCATTGGAGAGCTGTGGGAAGTAATCGGCCCGCGCCGTTGCGGTCTTCTGTTGGTTCTCGCGAACGTGTGCCCGGGCGATCTTGAGGGACTTGTTCTGCTTGCGGGCGAGATCAATCGCCTCGGGCAACGTGATTCTGCGCGGGGCAGCATGCACCGGGACCGCGCAAAGGGCCAGTACGAGCAGTATCCCCGCCGCCGCCAGAGCCGGAGGCCTCGACAGGCGCGATTTCACCAACACGTATAACACCGGCACCACGATCAGTGTGAAGAACATGGAGGAAATCAGCCCCACCGCGATCACGCTCGCCAGCGGGCCCCACAAGCTCGATCCAGAGAGGATCATCGGCGTGACACCCACCGCCGCCGCCATCGTGGTGAGGAAAATGGGCCGCAACCGGCGCTCTCCCGCCTCCCTCGCCGCTTGCTCCAGCGAACTGCCCTCCCGCTGCTTCTCTTTGATGTAGTCCACCAGAATGATGGCATTCCGCACCACAATCCCGCACAGACTGATTAAGCCCGTGAAGGCCGTGAACCCGAAAGGGTAGTGCGTCAGGACGAGCCCCAGCACCGCACCGAACAGCGTCAGCGGAATCGAAGACATAACGATCAGCGGGTCTGACAACGTGCGGAATTGAACCAGCAGCACCAGGAAAATCGCCACCAGGCTAATTGCCAGCGCCCCCTCCATCGCCGGCATGGTCTCGCTGGTGTTGGTCCTCTCACCGCCGTACTCGGTGTGGTAGCCGGCGGGGAGCGCCAGCGCCTGGATCTTCGGATCGATGGCTTTGAGGATCTCGGAGGCGTAGTGTCCGTGCCGTGGGAACCCGCGCACGGTCAGCGTCCTCACGCCGTTCCGCCGCACGATCCGGCTGGTCTGCCATTGCGGCTGGAGGTCGGCCACCGAGCGCAACGGGACGCTTGCATGGGTGATCGGCGACGTCACGTAGGCGTCGCGCACGTCCTCGAAAGAGCCGCGATATCGCGGGTCGAGCCGCAGCACGATATTCACGGCCCGGTCTCCCTCCCAAAACGTGCTCACCGGCGCGCCGCTGAAGGCGCCCGCCAACAACTGGGAGACCAGCGCGTTGCTGGTTCCCAGCCGGTTGGAGATCTCGGTATTCACGCCCACGTCCACCAGGTAGGAATCGTTGAAGTAGTCGTTATGCACCATTTCCGCATAGGGGATCTCCCGCATGATGCCCTCGACCTGCTGGCCGAGCTGTTGCAGGGCCGCAATATCGTAACCGGAAATGCGAACCTCAACAGGCGCTTCCATGATCATTCCCTGTTGCAGTTCCTTCACGATCACCAGCGCTTCGGGCGCCGTGCGGGTCATACTGTCGCGCAGCTCCGCTACCAGCCCGGGCGTGGCTTTTTCCGATTTTGTGTTGACGATCAATTGCCCATAGGCAGCGTCCGGAAGCTGTGGATTTACGTTGTAATAGAAGCGCGGAGCGCTCTGCCCCACGAAGCTCGCAAAGTGCGCAACGCCGGCATGAGCGCGAAGATCGCGCTCGATGCGGCCCATCGCTTCATTGGTGGCCTCTATGCGCGTGCCTTGCGGCATCCACAGGTCGATCACAAACTGGTTGCGCTCGGCCGAAGGGAAGAACTGCTGGGGGGTGAGCAGGTAGAGCGAGACTCCCGCGATCACCGCCCCCAATCCCAGCGCCACCGCGAGGGACTTCCGATGCATGAAGAACCCGATCGTCCGGTTGTAGAGCGCCTGCAGCCGGTCCAGCATTCCCGGCTTCCGTTCGGCCGCGGGGCCGGATCCGTGCGCATGCAGCCCCTTCCGGATGAAAAACCGGCACAGCAGAGGCGTCAGCAGAACGGCGACGATGAAGGATACCGAGAGCGCCACCGCCACCGTCACGGGCAGTGCCTGAATGAATTCCCCCACCGAACCCGTCAGCATCAACAGTGGCAGAAATGAGGCGATAATCGTCAGCGTCGCCGTGAGTACCGGGACCACCACCTCGCGTACGCACTGCCAGGCTGCCTCGCTCCGTGGAATGCCGCGGTCCAGGCAATCCACGTAGTTGTCCGCGATGACGATGGCGTCGTCTACAACGATTCCCAAGACTACAATCACGGCCGCGATCGAAACCTGGTGCAACTGCAGCCCGATGGTGTTCAGCACACCCAGCGATGTGCATATGGTCACCGGAATGGCCACCGCCGCGATCACTGCGACGCGCAGCGGCAGCAGAATAATGGTCACGAGAATCACCGCACCGATGGCCAGCAGAAACTCGCGCCCCAGGCTGGCCATGCGATCTTTCACTACCGCCGGCTGGTTCGCCACCAGGTCAAGATGGATGTCCGGAGGCAGAATCGTTTTGAGCCGGCCGAAGATCTCGCCGAGTTGGTCGCCAAGCTGCACGATGTTCTTGCCCTTCTGCATTTCGATTGACAGCAGCACGGTCGGCTCGCCGTCGTACCGCACGAGGAACGCGGGATCCTGATAGCGCCGCTCCACATCGGCGAAGTCCCGTATATAGACCGGCTGTCCCGTCCGCGAAACGTCTACCAGCACGCTGCCGATCTGGTCCTCGGTGGTAAACAGTCCGGTGGTGCGTAAAGGCACCTTGGCCGTTCCGGCGTCCAGGCTCCCGGAACTCTGGATGATGTTGCGCTGTTGCAGCGCCTGAATGACGCGTAGCGGATCGGCGAAATACTGCGACAGCCGATCCAGACTGCTGGTGATTCGGATTTCCTCAGTCTGCTCGCCGTAAGTGGCTAGCTTGCCCACGTTGCGCACGGTGCGTAGTTCATCCTTGATGCGGTCCGCGTAATCGTGGAGTTCCCGATATCCGTAGCGCCGGCCGTGTATGGCGACCAGCATCGCTACGGTGTCGCCGAAGTCGGAGTTGACCAGCGGCCCGATGACGCCCTTCGGCAGTTCCATCGCGCTGGTCTCGTTCAATTCGTGGCGCAGCTTGGCCCAGAAAGCCGGGGCGTCCCGGACGTCGGCCTCCAACTCCACCGTGATGAACACCAGCCCGGGTCGGCTGGTGGAATAGGTCTTTTGTTTGCGGACTTCTGGGAACTTGAAGATATGCTCTTCGAGCTTTTGCGTGACCTGTTTCTCGACCTGTTCGGAAGTGGCTCCAGGGTAAGCCGCCAGCACCAATCCCTGACGGATGGTGATGCTCGGGTCTTCTGTCCGCGGCATCGTCAGCAGAGCGTTGACTCCCACACCGACCGCCAGTGCAGTCAGAATGGCGGTAACCATGGGGTAGCGCAGAGAAGCTTTGACCGGATTCATGGCCTACCTCACCCCCGGCCCGCGCGTTGGTGCTTGTGGCGGCGGTTGCTCTACCACCGTGACCGCGGATCCATCCCGCAGTTTGCTCTGTCCCCCCAGCACCAGCAGCTCCGCTCCCGAGAGTCCGTTCTTGATCTCCACCTCCGCGCCATATACCGTGCCCACGTCCACGCGCCTGGAGTAGACTCTACCCTGGTCCGGGAAGTAAACGAATACCGTGCTGGCACCTTGCGGGTCGTGAACGATCGCATCGCCCGGCAGGGTCAACAAGTCGAGTTGCCGGTCGCCGCGGATGCGCGCTTCCGCGATCATGCCCAGTCGCAGGGCATGCTTCGGGTTGGGAACGGCAATCCGCACCATATAGGTTCGGGTGCTCGGGTCCGCAGCAACGTTGATGACGCGCACCACCCCCTGAAATGTGGCGCCGGGCAGGGCCGGGACCTGAACCGCCGCCGTTTGGCCCGTACGCACCTGGTGAATATCGGTCTCCGGAACTCCGACGCTGATCTCCACGGGATCCAGTCTCACGATCTGGAATGCCGGGCGCCCGGCGCTCGCCATGTCCCCGACCTCGATGGAACGGTTCGCCACGAATCCGTCCAGGGGCGCCGTCAACGTCGTGTCGGCGAGGTGTTTGCGGGCGATCTCCTCGGCGGCGGCCGCCTGGTCGGACGCGGCCTTCGCCTGTGCCCGATCCTCCTTCTGCCCGCCCGCGCGCGCCTGTTCATACTGCTGCTGCGACGCTTCGTAGGCGGCTTTGAACTTTTGAAAATCGTTGGGCGGCAGGCTCTTCGCGTCGAATACCTGCTTCATGCGTCGGTACTCGTCTTGCGCGCGTTCGAACGCCACGCGTGCCTGTTCCAACATTTCCGGACGGACCGGGGACTCGACTTTCTGAAGCACGGCTCGGGCCGCGGCAGCCTGCGCGGCGGCGGCGCTCACGCCCAGTGAATAGTCCATCGGATCGATTTGGGCCAGCACCTGGCCCTGCTTCACATAATCGCCTTCCCGCGGTCCTACCTTGATCACTTTGCCGGAGACCAGGAAGGCGGCATTCGAAGGATTCTCCGGCGAGACTACCGACCCGCTCACCGACACCGTAGCAGGTGCCTGGATGTGGTGGGCTTGCCCCACCTGGACCGGCACCGCCGTAGGAGCAGGCGCGCCGGCGGGGCGCGACGAGCACGCTGCCAGAATCACAGCCAAAGCAATGGCAATGGCGAGTTTCCTCTTCATTTTTCCGTCTCCTCAGTCCGCGCAGTGGCGCCGTCGTCGATCGCAATCAGGCGGTTGAACACCAGGTTGCGAGCTTCGGCGAACCTTCCCCGCGCGTCGCGATCCGTATTGATCAGTGACAAGCGGCCCAGACCCTGCACAATCGCCATCAGCGAGAGGGCGATCGTCTCGGGCCGATCAATCGCCGGACGCCCGATCTGCGAGAAGTGCTGGGCGACCAGCGCCGAGTAGGTTTCCAGTTCCTGGCGCCGCAGTCCCGCCAAGCGCACCTTCACCGCGGGATTGCGGATGGCGCGCAGAGTGAACTCCGTTTCCAGGATGATCCACTCCTTCTGCTGTTCCTGGTTCACATACCAGTCACGGACGGCCTGCAACCGGGTGACGACGTTCGACTCACGGCGGAAGATCTCTCCGAGCGCGGTAGTGATCGCCAGACGTCTCTTGTTGAGCACCGCTATAAAGATTTCATCCTTGTCCTGAAAATTCGAATAGAAGGCGCCCCGCGAGAATCCCGCCGCCTCCGCAATCCGCTCCACCGAGGAAGAGCCGAATCCGAATCGGACGAAGATCTTCTCTGCTGCGGCGATCAATCTGGCGCGGGTCACGTCCTGGCTCTCCCGGCGGGTCAAGCGTCGTGACTGTTTCACATACAATACTGTATCTCGATACATATTTGAATGCAAATAGTATGTGCTTAGCCACAGGACCCCGACGACTCTCTTCCCGCGAGGATGGTCTTCGGTGGTGTCTTAGTCCCCTCCATTCCGTGGAGAAGGCTTCGAACGCCGGGTGACCCTGGTCGGGATGCGGATCAAGAATTCGGGATCACCGCGCCATCCGTTCACCTCAAGGATTGAATGGCAAACAGGAGGCCACTTCCGGACAATTCCGCGAGTCACCTCTGAGAGGGGAGCCAGGGAAGCTCGACTCCTTTTCGGCTCGTCGTTTGCACCGGTTCTGGTGCGAAGAAGGAGGTCGCAAACATGTATTGGGTGATTGTGTATTGCGCACTGGTCCTAGGCTAGAGTTTTGCATATTACGTCAGCGTTTTTGCCCATTCCACAAAGGGTTGGAGGATTTTTCGGGTGTGCGCATCCAGAACGGGGTCGCTGAAAATCCTTTCCTGCCAGGTCGC
>Ga0075019_10000121_pt1 | contig 42859 bp, 31 predicted proteins | sample ColStrG_CSR_2013_FD_71473 | JGI IMG/M metagenome (GOLD analysis project Ga0075019, IMG submission 71473) | Freshwater sediment microbial communities in response to fracking from Pennsylvania, USA - Cold Stream Run_MetaG_CSR_2013 | ecosystem: Environmental > Aquatic > Freshwater > Creek >...
GGACGCATTGGGATGGCGCTGGCGCAGCGCGCCCACTTCGGCTTCGGCATGAAAATCCTCTACAACGCTCGCCGTGAGCATGAAGAGGCGCAGTCGCGCTTTGGCGCGCAGCGTTGTGAACGGGAAGCGCTACTGAAGCAGAGTGATTTCGTCTGCATCAGTCTGCCGCTGACCAGCGAGACACACCATCTGATCGGTGCCGCCGAGCTTGAACTGATGAAGGCGGATGCGGTGCTGATCAACGCCGGTCGTGGCCCGGTGGTGGATGAGCAGGCGCTGATCGCCGCGTTGCAGGCGGGCAAACTGCATGCTGCCGGACTGGATGTGTTTGAGCAGGAGCCGGTTTCTGCCGACTCTCCGTTGCTGTCGCTGCCTAATGTGGTAACGCTGCCGCACATCGGTTCCGCAACGCATGAAACCCGCTACGGCATGATGCAGGATGCGGTAGAGAATCTCATTGCCGCGCTCGGCGGAAGCGTCGATAAAAACTGCGTTAACCCGCAGGCGCTCAGGTAATCTCCACGCCTTTCCATTGCGCCCGCCGATGGCGGGCGTTATGGTGGACACCCGATTCGCTATCACAAATATTTAACCGCTATGTCCTTTTCTCAGTTCGGCGACAAATTTACCCAACATTCCGGCATCTCACGTCTGATGGAAGATATGGGCGCGGGCCTGCGCACGCCCGGCACCATCATGCTGGGCGGCGGCAATCCAGCGCAAATTCCGGCCATGAACGATTACTTTCAGCAACTGCTGCAGCAGATGCATGAGGAGGGCAAACTCAGCGAGGCGCTGTGCAATTACGACGGTCCGCGCGGTAAGGCGACGTTGCTGGAGTCACTGGCCGGACTGCTGAGCGACCAGCTTGGCTGGCCGATCACCGCACAGAACATCGCGCTAACCAACGGCAGCCAGAGTGCCTTCTTCTATCTGTTTAACCTGTTCGCCGGTCGCCGGGCCGATGGCAGCAAAAAGCGGGTGCTGTTCCCGCTGGCGCCTGAGTATCTTGGCTATGCGGATGCCGGTCTGGAAGAGGGGCTGTTTGTGTCGGCGAAGCCGAACATTGAGCTACTGCCGGAAGGTCAGTTTAAATATCATGTCGATTTCGAGCATCTGCCGATGAACGAAGAGGTCGGCCTGATCTGCGTATCGCGCCCGACTAACCCCACCGGTAACGTGATCACTGATGATGAGTTGATGCAGCTTGATGCGCTGGCACAGCAGCATGAGGTGCCGCTGCTGATCGACAACGCCTATGGCGTGCCGTTCCCCGGCATTATCTTCAGTGAGGTACGCGCGCTGTGGAATCCCAACATTATTCTCTGCATGAGTTTGTCGAAGCTCGGCCTGCCCGGTGCACGCTGCGGCATTATTATTGCTGACGAGAAGACGATCACCGCGCTGAGCAACATGAACGGCATCATCAGTCTGGCGCCAGGCAGCATCGGTCCGGCCATTGCCAATGAGATGATCCGTCGCGGCGATCTGTTGCGGCTCTCCGAAGAGGTGATTAAGCCGTTCTATCAGCAGAAGGTGCAGCAGACCATTGCGATTCTGCGGCGCTATCTGCCGGAAGAACGCTGCCTGATCCACAAGCCGGAAGGGGCGATTTTCCTCTGGCTCTGGTTCCGCGATTTGCCGATCACCACCGAAATGCTCTATCAGCGGCTTAAAGCGCGCGGTGTCCTGATGGTGCCGGGCCACTTCTTCTTTCCAGGGCTGGAACAGGCGTGGCCGCACACCCATCAATGTATGCGGATGAATTACGTGCCGGATGCGGAGAACATCGAGCGGGCGGTGCAGATTCTGGCGGAAGAAGTTGAGAACGCCTGGCGCGACAGCTAATCCTGCGGATCGGTTAATGATAGCTGGCACCACTGCGCCAGCTGTTGAATCGCCTGTTCCACCTCCGCATTCCAGCCGAAACCGGCATTCAGCCGGAAACAGTGATCGTAGCGCTGATCGGTGGCAAAAATGTGGCCCGGCGCAATCCCGATGCCCGCGTTGCGCGCTTTCAGAAACAGCTCGCGCACGTTCAGCGCTTGTCGTGGCATCTCGACCCACAGCACATAACCGCCTTCCGGATCGGACACCCGGGTGCCCGCCGGAAATTCACGCAGCACCGAGTGACGCATTTCACGGATTTGCCGCGCCAGCTCGCGCCGCAGTTTGCGCAGGTGAGCATCATAGCCGCCGCTGCGCAGCAGTTCCGCCACCGCCGCCTGAGACAGCACCGAGGTGCCCATGGTGGAGGTATATTTCAGTGAGGCGATTTTGCGCATGTAGTTGACGCTGTGAACCCAGCCAATACGAATGCCGGGTGCCACGGTTTTAGAGAAGCCACTGCAGAGAATGGCGTTGGGGCTGAAGGCGCGCATCGGGAAGGGGCGACGCTCACCAAACGCAGTATCGCCAAAAATATCATCTTCAATGATTACCACATCATTTTCATCCGCCTGCCGCGCAATATAGGCTTTCTGCTCGTTGGGAATGCTCTTTCCCAGTGGGTTATTGACGTTGCACAGGGTGAGGAAAACCCGCACCGCCTTGCGCTGAAACAGCCCGGTGAGCTTCGCCACATTTACATACCCTTCCGGCCCGGCGTCCACTTCAATCACCCGTAAATTGAGGTTGTGTAGCATCTGCAGCAACACGAAATAGCAGGGTGACTCCACCGCTACCACGTCACCCGGTTGGGTGGTGGCGCGCAGCGACAGCGAGATCGCCTCAATGCAGCCATTGGTGATCAGAATATCGTCGGCGCTGATATTGCAGCCGTAATCGACCGCGCGGCGAGCAATCTCTGTTTTCAGCGGCGCATAGCCGGTGCCCTTGACGGTATTCCCGAGCAGGGCCGGTTTGCTGTAGCCCATCTGACGCATCAGCAGGCCGATGCGCTTGACCGGATAGAGTGCGCTGTCGCCGTTGGCCAGATCGAGACGCACCCGGCAGTCTGAGCCGAGCATCGCCAGATGCAATTCTGTCTGCTCATCAAGCGGCGCGATGGCGCGTGGCTGTTCGCTGACGGCGGGCAGCTGACGCGAAGAGGGGCGCTGCGGGGCAACAAAAAAACCCGATTTTGGACGGGCGACGGCGTAACGCTCATCTTCCAGCGTACGCAGCGTTTTCAGGGCGGTGGTGAGGCTGACATTGTACTGCGTCGCCAGCGTCCGCACCGACGGCAGACGGCTGTCGGGTGACAGCGAACCGGCATGAATGGCCTGCTTGATCTGTTCTGCTATCTGACGGTAACGACTGCTCTGACTCTCCTGTTCCCTGATAACATCGGCCATCTGTTCCACCCCATATCGCGCTGATCTGTGCATATTCAACAGAGTACATTCAAAGTACTTTAGGCTGCATCTCTTAATTATTCATGACGCTAACCGGCACGGCGATCCCGCCCGCCGACCAGCTTCAGGCCATAAAGTGATTCTGTTCACCAGAGGGAAACGTGAAAAATGAATAATCTGCCCGCCATGATAAAGGAGATTGAAGCGTATCTGTCGCCCGCCATCATTGAGTCGGCTCAACGCTGCTCCGGCCGCCTGCTGGCCGCGTTGCCGGATAAGCTGCGGCTGGAGAACAACCGTGTGCTGCTCGCCTATGGCGGTGGAAAAGACAGCAGCTACATGGTGGCTTACGTGCGTTACATTCAGGGACTGATCTGGCAGCAGCAGGGCAGCACTTTTCATCTGCGGGTCAGCACCAATCGCCACGCGGCAATGAATGAGAGCGTGATGGAGAATATTCACCGCGTTTATCAGTCGCTGGCGATGCACGACGATGAACGGGCGGAATGTCTGGTGGTGGATGGCCTGCTGATTCGGCCGTTTGCCCGCGACCTGCCGATGCCGGACAGCGTGCGGCAGCAGAACCGCAATGATGTGCTGATGAATGGTCACCGGTTTCGCGCCGATGCGCGCTCGACCTTCTGCAACGCCTGTAATCTCAGCATGGTGAACTCTTTTGGCCTTGCAGCTGACTATAACGGCGGTGTGGATCTGATTATCACTGGCGACTCGCCGCAGGAGCAGGCCGCCTATGTTGCCTGGGCGCGCCATCTTTCACGGCTGTTTGAAGCGCCAGTGGCGGAGAGAAATCGGGGCTTCAGCGGATTTCTACAGACGCTGGATGGGGTGGCCGAGCGCTACTTCAGTGATGTTTACGGTGCCGATCAGCTGACGCCCGCGCACCGCATCACCCACCAGCTGGCGCGCGATCCGCTGTTTTTCAATATCTATCAGGACACCGCCTATGAAGCGGGCGCGCACTGGGCGCTGCTCAGCGAATTTATGCGTTTCCGTTTTGATGAACTGATGTTCAGTTTTTCCGAGTCCGACTGCGGTAATCCAACGCTGATGGCGCACCTGCGCGGACTGCGGGCAGAAACGTTGCTGCAGCGAAACTATGCCGAGGGGATCCGCGAATATGTGCGCTTTGCGCTGGGGTTGATGGTGAAGAAAGATTTCCCGCCGCAATTAATCGATGAGATGGCGGCACGCTATCAGGATGACGCCGCCATTCAGCGGCAGCGGCAGCGCGCGGCAAACTTCGCCATCCAGGCGTTTGACCTCAGCGAAGATCAACTGATCTGCATGATTTACTCACCGTTCCTGGCGCAGGGAGAGCGGCTCGGCCACTGGCTGTCGCAGCAACAGATTACGCTGGATGAGGCGGCCATCCGCGACCTGCTTGAGCAACGCAGTGAGGACCTCGCGCTGGCACAGCAGTTAACGCAGCTCTCCGGCATGAACCTCACGCAGATGCAGCACTGCTGGCAGAGCCAGCCGGTCAGTTCGCTGCTGGAGGGAAAACGCGCTGATCCGCTGTCGCGCGTATTGCGTTTTGATCCCCACAAAGCGGCGATTCAGGTCAATAACGGTGTGCTCAATGACATCGTGACAGAAATCATTTCCGGGCGTTAACCCGGTAAGGTGAGGCGAGGCGATGAAAAAGATTTTCCTGCAAATTGGCGCCACCCGCGACGGACAAAATCCTTACTGCGCGGTGGCGAAGCGCGACGGCTATTTTACCGTGCTGGCTGAGATGGGGGATTTTGTCGATTACCAGTCGTTAAGCCTGGTTTTGCCGTTTGATCTTATCATTCGCCTCGACCGCCCTGAAAATCCGTGGGAGGTGATGCAAGCTTATCTTCACGCCGGTTTACTGGCGCATCCGCTGGTGGTGCTGGCGGGCTTTGAAGCCTACAACGCCAGTGCAGGTCGGCTGCGTGAGATGCTGGCCGGGCCGGACGCGCCCGCCGCCTTTATTCCGCTGGATAAATATGCGCAGCGCATGGCGCTGCAAAAAGCCTGGCCGCGTTTCCCGCAGCCGGAGTTTCGCTTTTTCGCCTCGCCGCTCAGCATTCTGGATGCTGAACAGGCGCTGATCTATCCCTGTGTAGTGAAACCGGTGGATGGTGGCGGCGGGCTGGGCATCTGGCTGATTGAGCGCGCCGATCAGCTGCGCAGCGTGGTAAAGCAACTGGTGCAGACCATGAACTACGGCGGACGCAGCTTCAGCGGCTTTATTGTCGAAAGCGCGTTAATTGGCGAGGAGTTTTCACTGCAGGGCGTAGTGCATCAGGGAGAACCCCTGGCGCTGACCTGCTGCCAGAAGGTGATTGAACAGCATCGGGATGGTGAGGGCTGCGTCAGCTTTTATGAGTCGGGGCATGTGGCGATGGCGGCAGCGGCCCTGCCTGCTTCGTTCAGCAGCCTGATGACCTTCTGTTGTGAAACCTTTGGCTATCGTCAGGGCGCGTTTCATATCGATTTCATTGTGGTCAACGGCGTGCCGCATTTTCTGGAGATGGGGTTCCGGCTCTCCGGTATGGGGGTGGCGACGCTGGTGCAGGAGGCGACGGGCATCAACTGGGCGGAAGTCACCTTCCGGCTGGAAGCGGGCGGCACATTGCCTGCCTTTACCTTCACCCCCCCCGGTGCGGTCGGCCAGTTGCGGTTACGTCAACCGGCGCAGCTACAGGCTGCCGAACGCTGGATCGATCAACATCAGCAGGGTGCGTTGTTGCCGCCACTCAGATTGCCGGCGCTACAGGTTTCGCCACGCTCATCGCTCTATGCCGATCTGACCCGTCACGCGGGCATCCTGGCCACCTTCAGCCTGACGGCCAAGACGCATGAGCCAATTATCACCACCTTTCAGCAGGTGATTGCCGCGCAGTCAGTGGCAGCCGGGAGAGACAAAGTATGTGCAGGATGATTCTGGCGCATGGCCAGTTTGACAGCGCACAGATTCTTGAGGCGGCACGCGCTATGAGCTGCGGTGAAGGCGCCGAACACGATGGCCCGATCAAATCGCATCCCAACGGCTGGGGCTGTCTGTGGCTTGAAGAGGGCGAGATCCGCACCCTGCACGGCACCGGTGCCTTTGCTGACGCCCTGCCGGGTATTGATGTGGATCGCCTGCGCAGCCGGTTTCTGGCGGTGCATGTGCGCCACGCCACGCTGAGTAAAAATCAGGGTCTGGCGTTTTCTCATCCGCTGCGGCGCAACAGTGCCGGACATCAGTGGTACATGATGCATAACGGTTTTCTGCCGACGATTTACCGCCAGCTCGGCCTGGCGGAATCGCACTTTGATTCTGAAGAATATCTCCGCTATCTGGTCGATCAGACCACGCCCGCCGATTTCACCCGCGACTATCTGCGCGCAAAGATGGCGCAGGTTGAGCCAGGTGGCAGCGCAGGCAATGCCATTTTCGTCACCCGTGACAAAGCCTGGGCGTGGCAGTGGTATCCGCACGACACGCCCTGGCCCGACTATTTTACGATGCATTTTCGGCAACAGGAGGGGTACACGCTGATCGCCTCTGAACCCGTGACAATACCAGGTAACGCCGGCAACTGGCGGCGAATGAACAATCATGAACTCTATGAAATATCGTTTAGGGAGTGATAAATATGGCTATTTTCAATCAGTTCCGCGTGATTAATCCCAACATGTTTGTGGAACCGACCTGGCTGGATGACATCGTCACCGCACGGGTGCCGCTACTGGTGCTGCGTAATTTTCTGACACCAGATGTGCGGGAATCGGTGGTGGCCGACCTGCAGAGCTGCCGGGAAAAGATCCGTGTCTCCCATTATCCCAATGGCGCGCTGACCACGCTTGGCCCTTATCTGGCGCGCCACACCGCGGCACCCGATAACTACTTTACCGAGCTGCGCGATATCCAGCCGGCGTTGCCGCCCTCGCTGAATACGCTGCGTGAAAAGATTTATCGCTGGGTTCAGCACGCGCTGCGGCTGGAAAGCCTGCGCATCGCCCAGGAACCGGATTGTGGTGACTATGCCGGTTCTATCGTGCGCTTTCATGCCGATGGCGTTGCTAACCCGCTGCATAACGACAATATCGTGCGCGACGCCGCAAAGACCTCGCTGGTGGTGACGCAAATCCTCCATCAGCTCAGCTGCGTGGTCTGCCTGCAGGAGTGCAACGCGGGCGGGGCGCTGCGCATCTACAACAAAAAGTGGTCGCCGGAGGATGAACAGTTCAAAACCCCCGGTGAGCTGGGTTATCGCAGTGGGGTGATTGAAAACAGCGAGATCTGCGAATTTTCACCGCGCAGTGGTGATATCTATCTGTTTAATCCCGCTTTTTATCATGAGATTGATCGTGTCGAAGGGGATACCCGTATCACTATGGGTTTCTTTTTCGGGCTGACCGATAAAAAGATGAAACACGCTATCGCCTGGAGCTAAGCCGGGTTGCGCCAGAACAGGAGAAGGGAATGAAGACGTTTGACAAAATTACAGCGCTGCTGGATCAGCATCAGGCCCGCTACCGTGTGGTGGAGCATGAGGCGGTAGGGCAGACCGAACAGATCAGCCAGATACGCGGCAACGCGCTGGGTCAGGCGGCCAAAGCGATGGTGCTGGAGGTGAGTATGCCGGACGGTGCACCGTCTCATCAGCTGCTGGCGATTGTACCGGGCGACTGCCGGATCAATTTCAAAAGCGCGGCACGCGCCATGGGTGGAAAAAAATCCTCTTTCGCGGCACCGGAGCTGGCACAGGCGCTGACTGGCTGTGTGATGGGCGCAGTGCCGCCGTTTAGTTTTGATGACCGGCTGGCGCTGCGGGTGGATACCCGGCTGCAACAGGTTGATACGTTATGGTTTAACGCGGGCGAGTTGGAGAAGTCGATCGCACTGGCTGTTGATGATTATTTTCGCATCGTGGGGGAAGCGTGTTGTGCTGATATCGCGACCCCGATTGCGATCACCGCCTGACGGCACGACAAGGAGTTTCTGATGTCGGTAAAAGATATGCTGTTAGCGCTGTGCGTGGTAGTGGCGTGGGGCGTGAATTTTGTGGTGATCAAGCTGGGGCTGCAGGGCATGCCACCTTTTTTGCTCGCCGGGCTGCGTTTCAGCCTGGTCGCCTTTCCCGCCATTTTCTTTGTGCGTCGCCCGCCGATACCGCTACGCTGGCTGGTGGTTTACGGAATGACCATCAGTTTTGGTCAGTTTGCGTTTCTGTTCCTGGCGATCAAGCTTGGCATGCCAGCCGGTCTGGCCTCACTGGTGCTGCAGGCGCAGGCATTCTTTACCCTGTTGCTGGGCGCGCTGCTGCTGGCAGAGAAGCTGCGCTGGAATCATATTGTCGGGATTATCATCGCTACGCTGGGGATGTTTTTGCTGGCAACAGCAGGCATGGAAGGGCAGACCAGCGCCGGTATCACGCTGACCACCATGATGCTGACGCTGTCGGCGGCGCTGTCATGGGGGTTGGGTAATATCACCAATAAGATCATTATGCGGAACCGTAGCGTGCCGATCATGTCGCTGGTGGTCTGGAGTGCGCTGGTGCCGATCATTCCTTTCTTTGCCTGTTCGCTGCTGTTTGATGGTCAGGCCGCCATCGTTAACAGCCTGCTGCATATCGGCCTGCAGACCGTGCTGGCGCTGTTCTATCTGGCGTTTGTCGCCACCATTGTGGGTTACGCCATCTGGGGGAATCTGCTGAGCCGCTACGAAACCTGGCGCGTCGCGCCGCTGTCGCTGCTGGTGCCGGTGGTGGGGATTATTACCGCCGCGCTGGTGCTGGATGAGCATCTCTCCGGGCAGCAGATGCTGGGTGCGGTGGTGATTATACTGGGACTGCTGGTCAATGTGTTTGGTGGCGTGCTGGGTCAGCGCTTAGCGATGCGAACGCAGCCGTAAGGACAAGCCTGCGGTCAGATATAAGGGCAAAAAATATCGCCTTGAGGTCAGGTGACTGGCTCAGGGAGCATACGCCTTTCGCAAAGACGCAAAAGACGCCCTCTAAGGCAATGCTCAGCGCGGGCGATTACGCACCTCATCCCTGAGGTGCGCCCGTAGCCGGGCCAACGCGTTGCGTTGTTCAAAAACGCTCCCGGCGTTTTTGTCCCTGGTCCGCGATGCTTTGCTACAGGCGTATGCTCCCATCGCTTTGAACTTATCAGCCGTCTGACACAGCGGACCGGAGCAACATTTTTTGCCTCATGAATCCCCACTGATCTCAAAAACGAAAAACGCCGCATTAGCGGCGTTTTTAATGACTGTTTCAGAACCTCAATATTACTTCAGAATCTCAATACGGCGTGGTTTCGCCTCTTCCGGCACCAGTCGTTCAAGATCGATGCTCAGCAGACCATTCTCAAGACGAGCATCGCGTACCACAATGTGGTCGGCGAGCTGGAATTTACGCTCGAAGTTACGCTCGGCGATACCCTGATACAGGTATTTACGCTCAGGTTGCTCTTCAGGATGGGAACCCCGCACGATCAGCACGTTATCGTGCGCCGTGATATCCAGCTCGCTCTGAGAAAAACCGGCCACTGCAATCGTAATGCGATAGTGATTTTCATCGACCAGTTCAACGTTATAGGGAGGATAGCCACCATTGCTCTGATTCTGATTAGATTCGAGCAGGTTAAACAGGCGATCAAAACCGATGGCAGAGCGATAAAGTGGGGTGAGATCAAAGTTACGCATATTAAGACTCCTGGAATTCAGCAAGTTTTGGCAACCTTCCACTATTGGACAGGCTGGATACGGCACCTCACTGTCCCTTGCGGCAACGGTGAGTGCGTCCGTAAACCAAAAATGGGTGTCACAAGCGAATTTTCAAGAGGGCGGAATGCAATTTTTTTCGCCAATTAGACGAAATGGCATACACTCAGAACTACTTTTGCCAGACCCGAACGGACTTCGCCCCAGAGTGTTGACGTTGTCTGGCAAGCCAACTCAGCCAGGCTTATGCCATGGCTGAAGGGATGATGATGATGAAATTGATGAAGACCTTACCTCTGGCTGGAATGGTTTGCTGCGCAATGGCGACAACCGGCTGTTCCAGCGTGATGTCTCACACAGGTGCGAGTCAGGGTTACTATCCAGGCACTCGTGCGAGCGCTGACATGCTGACCGATGGTGAAACCAGCTGGGCGCTGAAACCGCTGGCGTTAATCGATCTTCCTTTCTCTGCTGTGCTGGATACGCTGCTGCTGCCGTGGGACTACTACCGTAGCGACAAAGATAAATCACTCAACTCCCCGCGTGAGCGCATCCTGAAAAGCGAAAGGCTGGCCCATACGCAGGAAAGCCTGGCGCAGGCGCAGCCTATGCCCCCGATGCGGTCACAGCCGCAACCGTAAAGAGTTGCCGCCAGCCATTAACTTCACGTATATAAGCAATCTGTGTACCGTCAGGTGACCAGACCACCGCGTCACCTGATGGCGCATCTTCCGTTCTGCGGGTCAGCCGCTGACATCTGCCGCTCTCAAGGTTGCATCGCATCACGCTGTTATCGCAGATAAAGGCGATCGCCTGGCCGTCAGGATGCCAGCTAAAGGCGGACTGAATACTGTGGCTCAGCCGGGTGATTTGACGCGGTTCACCGCCGTTGGGGGAGACTGTCCAAAGCTGAATCACCTGCCCTGCATCCGCCATCAGAAACGCTATCTGGCTGCCATCGGGTGCTGCGCGCAGCCAGTGACGCGGTTGCAGCGCCACGCCATTGCTGTGTGTCAGGCGACGCTGCCGCACGCCAGCCGGGGGCGCAGGTAACTGCTGGCTGCTGCCTTCCAGCGGCATTTCTCCCGCACGGGCGTAATCCTCCAGCGCATCAGGCAGATCAACAATAAAGATTTCAGGGCGTTTCTCGCCCTGCGCCGTTAGCGTGTCGCCAATAAAGGCAATGGCCCAGCGCTGCCAGCCGCCGTCTGGTTTCTGATAGCCACGCTCACCGACCCAGCACTCCTCATAGGCACGAGTGATCTGGTCACTGCCGCGCAGGGGTTCCGCATGCGTCCTGCTTACCAGCAGGCAAAAATAAGTGCCGTCATATTCGCGCGGATGCTGCTTTTCGGGCGTTACGGCGCGCAGCGGCACCGCAACGCCAACGTTTCGCAGGTCCAGACGGCTATCCAGCTCATACATCACATGGTCATTATAGGTAAAGCTCAGACGTGAACCGTCAGGGCTGAAGACATGCACATGCGAGCCACCACGCAGCGCGCCAGGGGTGAACGGCGGCGTGATATCGCACGCATCAAGATTCACCGCCGCGCCGTTCTCGACGATCACACCGCGCCGGTGGTGGAAGTCATACTGCCAGCTGGCATCGGGATGTTCCGGGCCATGAATACAGACGTAGCGCGGTGGCAGATCGGGGCTGACCGTGACGACACCAACATGGGCACCATGCCGGGCCTGATAGAGCACCTCCACCTCACCGGTCATCACATTGACCCGCTCAATGGTCTGGCTGGTAAACGACGCGCCCGATGGACGAACGTCAAACGCCAGCCACTGGCTGTCGGCAGTCCAGACATTAATATTGGTGAGCTGATGCTGACGGGCAGCAAAGGTAATCTGTTTTTCTGACATGATGAAACCCGCGGAGAAAGAGTTGCCCGACAAATTACGCGATTATGTTTTGCCGTGCAGCTTTTTTGCCGTGCAGCTTTTTTGCCGGGTTCAGGGATCCGGGCCGAAGCGGCCCGGCAGAGATCAAAACCGTTACAGTACTAACTCTTCAATAGCATATGCAACGCCATCTTCCCGATTAGTCTTTGTGATGAACTGCGAGATTTTTTTAACAGAATCAATGGCATTACCCATTGCAACACCTGTGCCAGCGTATTCAATCATCGCCAGGTCATTCTCCTGATCGCCAATCGCCATCACTTCTTCCTGCTTCAGGCCGAGTTTCTCCGCCAGCATTTTGACGCCCTGACCTTTATTCACCCGGCGATCAAGAATTTCGAGGTAATAAGGCGCGCTCTTCAGGATGGTATAGGTCTGTTGAGCGTGCTCGGGTAGCCGGGTAATCGCCGCGTCAAGCAGGGCGGGCCGGTCAATCATCATCAGTTTCGGGAAGCGCATGGTGCGATCCATCTCTTCCACAGCGCGGTAGCGCACCGGAATGCCGGTCAGGCTCGCTTCGTGGATGGTGTATTCGCTGATGTCTTTGTTCGGCGTATAGAGATGGGATTTATCGAACGCCTGGAAATGCACGCCAAGCTCACGCGCCAGATTCTCAATATAGAGATAGTCATCAAAGGTCAGCGTCACTTCCGCCACGCACTCGCCATCTTCGGCCTGATGAACCAGCGCACCGTTGTTGCTGATCGCGTACTGACCGGGCGCCTGCATATCCAGCTCCATCAGATAGCGCTGGATACCCACAAACGGGCGGCCTGTGGTCAGCACAATCGACACCCCTTGCTGGCGGGCGCGATCCAGAGCGGATTTTACTCCCGGCGTGATTTCATGTTGTGGGTTGAGCAGGGTGCCATCCATGTCGATAGCGATCAATTTAATAGCCATAGAGTCCTCGTTGCGTCTGGGTTTTGTTCAATGCTAGCGCGATTCAGCGATCATTGACCAGTTTCCTGGCAAGCGGCAACGGCCAGCAGACCGCCAGGTTCAGGTGGTAAAGAGATCGCGGTGGATGTTAATCATGGCTTTTCGGATAAGTGCGGGTTCGTCAGGCGCGCAGCAGGGGCGATGAATATCGTGTGGGAAAAAGAGCGCGAACATGCCGGGCATCAACGTAATCACCGATTCATTCAATATTTTCTGATAAAAAACGACGTCACGCTGCCCGGCGAAATCTTCGGTAATTTGCTGATCGGGATGGGCGCGGGCCAGGCCGATATTTTCGGTGCCTGCCAGCAGAGACTGAATATCAATGTAGCTGAAGTGGGATTTCGCCCGACGCGCGCTGGCCGGTTCGGTCATCCTCTCCTGCACCAGACAGAATATTTTGTTATCAGCCTGCATCTCATATTTACCGGTTTCCAGCTGGCTGAAATCTGTTTTGGCCATCCCGCTTTTCGCCTGATCGAACACCGGATGAAAGGCGTAGCGTTCTCTGTCCCAGTTGTAACGGTCGCAAACAATCAGGGTGTCACGCCCTGTATGAATTGTGCGCGGTAAATGCGCGAAGAGGGGGCAAGAGAAGGAGATCTGAAAAAATTAAAACGTGCTCGGGGTCGCAGCATTCGGGCAGGAAGAGATGTCCTGCCGGGTTTGCGCCCGTACGGCACAAAAAAAGGCCATCACCTGGGTGATGGCCTGGTCGGTTCGCTGCCGGTTAAATATCGATATTGGCTGCTTTCAGCGCATTCTCTTCGATGAAGGCGCGGCGCGGTTCAACCGCATCGCCCATCAGGGTAGTGAACAGCTGGTCAGCGCCAATCGCATCTTTTATGGTGACGCGGAGCATACGACGGCTGTCTGGATCCATCGTGGTTTCCCACAACTGCTCCGGGTTCATCTCGCCGAGACCTTTATAGCGCTGGACCGAAAGGCCGCGCCGCGACTCTTTAACCAGCCACTCAATAGCCTGTTCGAAGCTTGCCACCGGCTGACGACGCTCGCCACGTTCAATATAAGCATCTTCTTCCAGCAGACCACGCAGTTTGCCACCCAGAGCGCAGATTTTGCGGTACTCAGGCCCCTGAATGAAATCAGCTTCCAGCGGATAGTCGGTATCCACACCGTGGGTACGGACGCGCAGCACCGGCTCGAACAGGTTCAGTTCGCGGTTCTCACGCACCTGTGCCAGATAGGTACTGCCGTGCGCTTCGCGTTCAGTCAGATAGCTCACCAGGCCGTTCAGCCAGGCGGTGACGTCCGCTTCGCTGCTCAGATCGCTCAGCGTGTCGTGGTAAATCATCGCGCGCAGCATGGCCATCGGATAACGGCGTTCCATACGCTTGATCATCTTCTGGGTGCTATTGAAATCAGAGACCAGCGTCTCAAGCGGCTCACCGCCCAGCGCAGGTGCGCTGGCATTGGTGTGCAGCGTCGCACCATCAAGGGCGATAGCGATCTGGTATTGATCCATCGCTTCATCATCTTTGATGTATTGCTCCTGCTTGCCTTTCTTCACTTTGTAGAGAGGCGGCTGAGCGATATAAACGTGGCCGCGCTCAATGATTTCAGGCATCTGGCGATAGAAGAAGGTCAGCAGCAGGGTACGGATATGTGAACCATCGACGTCGGCATCGGTCATGATGATAATGCTGTGATAGCGCAGTTTATCCGGGTTGTACTCATCGCGACCAATACCGCAACCCAGCGCGGTGATTAGCGTGGCCACTTCCTGAGAGGCGAGCATCTTGTCGAAACGCGCTTTCTCAACGTTAAGGATCTTACCTTTCAGCGGCAGTATCGCCTGGTTTTTACGGTTACGGCCCTGTTTGGCCGAACCGCCTGCGGAGTCACCCTCCACCAGGTAGATTTCAGACAGCGCCGGGTCGCGCTCCTGGCAATCTGCCAGTTTGCCTGGCAGACCAGCCAGATCCAGCGCCCCTTTACGGCGGGTCATTTCGCGGGCACGGCGTGCCGCTTCACGGGCACGGGCGGCGTCGATGATTTTGCCCACCACGATTTTGGCATCTGATGGGTTTTCCAGCAGGTATTCTGCCAGCAGTTCGTTCATCTGCTGCTCAACCGCTGATTTCACCTCGGAAGAGACCAGTTTATCTTTGGTCTGTGAGGAGAATTTTGGATCCGGTACTTTAACCGAAACTACGGCGATCAGACCTTCACGCGCATCATCACCGGTGGCGCTGACTTTAGCTTTCTTGCTGTAACCCTCTTTATCCATATAGGCATTCAGGGTACGGGTCATCGCCGCACGGAAACCGGCGAGGTGGGTACCGCCGTCACGCTGTGGGATGTTGTTTGTAAAGCAGTAGATGTTTTCCTGAAAGCCGTCGTTCCACTGCAGTGCCACTTCCACACCGATGCCATCTTTCTCGGTAGAAAAATAGAACACGGTAGGGTGAATCGGGGTTTTGTTTTTGTTGAGGTACTCAACAAACGCCCGGATGCCGCCTTCGTAGTGGAAGTGATCACTTTTGCCATCACGCTTATCTTCCAGACGGATCGACACACCTGAGTTCAGGAACGACAGTTCACGCAGGCGTTTCGCCAGGATGTCATACTCAAAATCACGCACGTTGGTAAAGGTTTCGTGGCTCGGCCAGAAACGTACACGCGTACCGGTAATATCGGTCTCACCGGTTACCGCCAGTGGTGACTCAGGAACGCCATGGACGTAAACCTGCTGATGCACTTTGCCTTCACGACGAATGGTCAGCTCCAGCTTCTGCGACAGGGCGTTAACCACTGAGACACCCACGCCGTGCAGACCGCCGGAGACTTTATAGGAGTTATCATCGAACTTACCGCCAGCATGCAGCACGGTCATGATCACTTCAGCGGCAGAAATGCCCTCTTCTTCGTGAATACCGGTAGGAATGCCGCGTCCATCATCCTGCACTGATACAGAGTTATCCGCATGGATGGTGACCACAATGTCACTGCAGTGACCAGCGAGCGCTTCGTCGATTGCGTTATCCACGACCTCGAATACCATGTGATGCAGACCGGTACCGTCATCAGTATCGCCGATATACATGCCCGGGCGTTTGCGTACCGCATCAAGTCCTTTCAGGACTTTAATACTTGAGGAGTCATAAGAATTCGACATCAACGTTTCTCGCTCATTTTAATCTTCAGGTTGAACCGCTATTTTACCCTGTTCCACGCGGAACATCTTGCCCTTTTCGTCGGTCATGTCGATTACATGCCCGGCAGAAATGGCGCTGACAAACACCTGAGCCTGAGTAGCTTTTAACCGCTCCGCCAGCAGGCGTCGGCGGCTCTCATCCAGCTCAGAAGCAAAGTCATCAATAAGGTAAATACAGCGGCGTCCGCTCTGGCTTGTCAGGAACTCGCCCTGTGCCAGACGCAATGCACACATCAGCAGTTTTAACTGCCCGCGTGAGAGTAAATCTTCCACCGGCGTCCCTTCAGCCCGAATACGAAAATCGGCTTTATGGGGACCGCTGGCGGTATAAGTCAGCGCACGATCGCGCTCGAAGTTACGTTCCAGCAGTTCGCCGTAGTCGCTCTCTTTGTCCCAGCCCCGCTGGAATGAAAAGCGCAGCGCAAACTCCGGCAGAAACTGGCCACAGGTGGCGGTGATCTCCGCTGAAATGGCTGCACTGTATTCAGCCCGCCACTGGCTGATCTGTTCAGCCAGCGGTACCAGTTCCTGATCCCAGGGACGAATCTGGCTGTAACGTGAGACCTGGCGCAGCGCCGCATTCCGCTGTTTAAGCAGGCGACGCATGTTGTTCCAGGCGTTAAAAAAGCCGTGCGTGTTATGGAAACAGCCCCAGTCGACATAGGCTCGGCGGTATTTGGGGCCGCCATTGAGCAAACTAAAGCCTTCAGGGGTGATTAACTGCATCGGCAGCAGCTGCGCCAGCTCTGCGACCTTGTGACCATCGCTGCCATCAATGCGGACTTTGCTGTCACCGGCCCGATTTTTGGTCAGCCCGACTGAAATTTCCCGTTCTTTGTTTTCAAGACGCCCGTGCAGCACAAATGCCGCCTCGTCGTGACGAATTACGCGCCCTGCCTGCAGGCTGCGAAACGACCGGCCATGCCCCAGCGTATGTATTGCCTCTAAAACGCTGGTTTTACCACTGCCGTTGGCGCCCACCAGAAAATTAAAGCCGGGGGCCAGCTGCAGGTCAGCCTGCTCGATATTACGAAAATCTTTGATAAGAAGGCGGGTTAAAGCCATGAATCAATCCAGCGTGAAGGGCAATAGTCGGGATGAAATGGGTTTTGCCTTTTAGCGATCCAGGCCATCGGCGTCGCAGCTACGTTGCGTCCCGCCAGCGCACAGCCACCGGAGCGTACTGAAGTACGTGAGGATGGCGAGCACTGACGGGGCGCAACGTAGCAAGTAAGCCAGGCCGATATGTAACACCTACAAGCGCATGGGCATCACGACGTAGGCCGCTGCGGGACTCGCCACATCCTCAATCTGCACGCTCGACACCGAATCCGTCAGCAACAGGCGAACGTTTTCGCATTTCAGCGCATTCAGTACATCCAGCACGTAACTGACGTTGAAGCCAATTTCCAGTTCAGTGCCGTTATAGCTGACATCCAGCATCTCTTCCGCTTCTTCCTGTTCAGGGTTATTAGCGGTGATCTTTAGCTGATTTTCGGTGATATAGAGGCGAACGCCGCGGAACTTCTCGTTAGAGAGGATCGCCGCGCGGGCAAAGGCCTGTTTCAGCAGATCGCAACCTGCTTCCAGCGCTTTGTCGGGATTCTTCGGCAATACGCGACGATAGTCAGGAAAACGGCCATCCACCAGCTTAGAGGTGAAGATGTAGTCGCCGACATGCGCCCGGATATTGCTGCCGCCAATCTGTACCTGTAGCGGGGTGTCGCCACCATCCAGCAGACGCAGCAGCTCAATCACGCCTTTGCGCGGCACAATCACCGAATGACTTGGCAGCGCCTGACCAATCGGCATTGAGCAGACGGCCAGACGGTGGCCGTCAGTGGCTACGGTGCGCAGCTCTTCCCCTTCGGTTTCAAACATCATGCCGTTGAGGTAGTAACGCACATCCTGATGCGCCATTGAGAATTGGGTCGCTTCGATCAGCCGTTTCAGGGTCGCCTGCGGCAGGGTGAATTCAACTTCACTCTGCCAGTCGTCAAGATTCGGGAAGTCACTGGCGGGAAGGGTCGATAGCGAAAAGCGGCTGCGGCCTGAGCGCACCAGCATGCGGTCGCCTTCCAGCGCCAGGGTGATTTCTGCGCCATCCGGCAATCCGCGACAGATATCGAGGAATTTGCGTGCCGGAACGGTGGTGGAGCCAGGCTCATGCGCCTGAGTCAACGCCACGCGCGCGACCATCTCCATTTCCAGATCGGTACCGGTTAGCAACAGCGAACCTTCTGTTACCTGCAGCAGCAGGTTTCCAAGGATCGGCAGCGTCGGACGGCCACCCAGTGGGCCACTTACTTGTTGCAGCGGCTTCAGCAGCTGCTCACGTTCAACAATAAATTTCATAGCGTCAGGAAGATAATGTTCTGATGAGATTAGAGAAATCTTCTTTGATATCGTGGCTCTCTTCACGCAGCTGCTCAATCTTGCGGCAGGCATGAAGCACCGTTGTGTGGTCGCGACCCCCAAAAGCATCGCCAATTTCTGGCAAGCTATGGTTCGTCAACTCTTTCGCCATCGCCATCGCCATCTGGCGCGGACGAGCCACCGAGCGCGAACGGCGCTTGGAAAGCAGATCCGCTACCTTAATTTTGTAGTACTCAGCCACGGTCTTCTGAATATTATCGATGGTGACCAGCTTTTCCTGTAGCGCCAGCAGATCGCGCAGCGCTTCTCGCACGAAGTCGATAGTGATCGCGCGGCCGGTAAAGTTGGCATTGGCGATCACGCGATTCAGCGCGCCTTCCAGTTCACGCACGTTAGATCGTAAACGCTTGGCAATAAAGAAAGCGACTTCACCAGGCAGACGGATGTCATTCTCATCCGCTTTTTTCATCAGGATCGCCACACGCGTTTCCAGCTCAGGCGGCTCGATCGCCACCGTTAAACCCCAACCGAAACGTGATTTGAGACGATCTTCTACCCCGTTGATCTCTTTTGGATAGCGATCTGAGGTGAGGATGATCTGCTGATTGCCCTCTAATAACGCATTGAAGGTGTGGAAGAACTCTTCCTGGGAGCGCTCTTTATTAGCAAAGAACTGAATGTCATCGATCAGCAGCGCATCCACTGAACGGTAATAGCGTTTGAACTCTTCAATCGCATTGTTCTGCAGGGCTTTAACCATATCCTGCACAAAGCGCTCGGAATGCATGTAAACCACTTTTGCATTGGGTTTACGGGCAATGATGCCGTTGCCCACCGCGTGCAACAGGTGCGTTTTACCGAGGCCGGTGCCGCCATACAGAAACAGCGGGTTGTAAGCGCCACCTGGATTATCCGCCACCTGACGTGCCGCCGCGCGCGCCAGCTGGTTGGATTTACCCTCGACGAAGTTATCGAAGTTATGGCGGTTATTCACATTCGAGCGGTAGGTTACGTCGGCCGGTGCCGGGACATTATCCCAGCTGGGACGCATGATCTGCGTCGGGGCCGGACGAATATGGCTCTGCACGGGCATAACGGGCGCACTGACGCTGGCCATCACCGGCTGGCTGACCGCTGCCGCCTGCTGCTGCTGAACCGGGCGCGTACCCACTTCAAAACGCAGCGTTGGCACGTTTGGACCACAGAATTCATTCAGCAATGCATTGATACTATTAAGGTATTTGTCCCGAACCCAGTCGAGTACGAAGCGATTTGGAGCATACAAGGCAAGCGTATTGTCGTTTAACTCAGCCTGCAGTGGACGAATCCACATGCTGAATTCGGTGGCAGGAAGCTCATCCTGCAAACGGGCAAGACACTGTTGCCAAAGCGTAAGTGACACGGCGGACTCCACTCGTACAAATTCGATAAGAATAGTAGGCGTTACTCTAAGAAACGTTCATTTTTGACACAGACGCTAAGAAAGCGCCTGCGACCGCTATCAGCGGATTTCCGTCCTGCAATCACCAGAGGATCGTCAGCGGAAGGGCGGATCATAGCGCAAAGCGAGACAGAGATCTTCCCTTTCTACACAGTTTTGATCGTTTTTATCCACAGGCCAGAGATGCGCAAAGAAGTTTACGCCAGTTGCGGGAAAAACCAGCAGGGATCTGGCGCAATGCGTTAAAATTTTGGGCGTCATCCCATTTTATCCCCAGGATCCCACAAGCCGATCGCAATAAGATCCCGTGCGATCCTTGCGCTTTAGTGCGTAGCCCGTATAATTCTCCACCCGACATTGAGCCATCAGGCGTAAAGTCGGGACTCAGCGGGCTGTATGCGGGTTATCAGGTACCGTTGCACGCGAAGTAAATTGACTCGGGACTGTACAATTATTACAATCCCGCCTCTTTATTAAAGACACATTGAGGCGTAGGTCGATTTACTGGCCCGAAACGCGTCACCCAGTGAAAATTTTCAAGTTTAGGTAGAAACCGCCATGAAACGCACTTTTCAACCGTCCGTACTGAAGCGCAACCGTTCTCACGGTTTCCGTGCTCGTATGGCAACAAAAAATGGTCGTCAGGTTCTGGCACGTCGTCGTGCTAAAGGCCGTTCTCGTCTGACCGTTTCTAAGTAATAAAGCAAGCCCTGATGGGTAAGCTCGCATTTCCCAGGGAGTTACGTTTGTTAACTCCCACTCATTTCACTTTCGTCTTCCAGCAGCCACAACGGGCTGGCACGCCGCAAATTACTATTCTCGGCCGCCTTAACGCGCTGGGGCATCCCCGCATCGGTCTCACTGTCGCTAAAAAACATGTTAAACGCGCTCATGAACGCAACCGGATCAAGCGATTGACCCGCGAAAGCTTTCGTCTGCGTCAACATGAACTGCCGTCGATGGACTTCGTGGTGGTCGCGAAGAAGGGGGTTGCCGATCTGGATAACCGTATGCTGGCGGAAGCGTTGGAGAAATTATGGCGTCGTCACTGTCGCCTGGCGCGCGGCTCCTGATCGTCCTGATACGCGTCTATCAACGCGGTATCAGTCCATTACTGGGACCACACTGTCGGTTTCACCCGACCTGCTCTCATTACGGAATTGAGGCGTTACGCAGGTTTGGCCTGATAAAAGGCAGTTGGTTGACATTAAAACGCGTATTAAAATGCCACCCCTTGAACCCGGGTGGTGACGATCCTGTGCCGCCAAAAACCTTTGATACCAGAGAACATTAACGATGGATTCGCAACGCAATCTCTTTCTCATCGCTTTTCTGTTCGTGACCTTTATGATCTGGCAAGCCTGGCAGACGGACCACGCTCCGCAGCCACAGCAGACGCAGACTACACAAGGCACAAACAGCATAGCGGGTGATACCGCCAGTCAGGGTGTACCGGCCAGCGGTCAGGGCCAGACGATCACCGTTAAGACTGATGTCCTGTCATTGAATATCAACACCCGAGGCGGTGATGTTGAACAAGCACTGCTGCTGACTTTCCCGGACAAACTGGGTTCCGACCAGCCGTTCCAGCTGCTTGAAACGACGCCAGCGTTCCTTTATCAGGCACAGAGTGGTTTAACCGGTCGTAATGGCCCGGATAACCCAAACAACGGCGCGCGTCCGCTGTTCAACGCTACGCAGAATCACTTCGAGATGGCTGATGGCCAGTCTGAACTGCGTGTGCCGATGACCTATACCGCTGAAAATGGCGTGGTTTACACCAAAACCTTCATCTTCAAGCGTGGCGAATACGCCGTTAATGTCGATTATCATGTTAACAACACGACCCAGCAGCCGCTGGAAGTGTCGCTGTTTGGCCAGCTAAAGCAGACGGTTGATCTGCCTAAGCATCGTGATACCGGCAGCAACAACTTTGCTCTGCACACCTTCCGTGGCGCGGCCTACTCGACCAGCGAGTCGAAATATGAGAAGTACAAATTCGACACCATCGCGGATAACGAGAACCTGAACGCCACCACCAGCAATGGCTGGGTTGCGATGCTGCAGCAGTATTTTGCGACTGCATGGGTTCCGCGTACCGACGGCACTAACACCCTTTACACCAGCAACCTGGGTAACGGCGTGGCAGCGATTGGCTATAAATCTGCACCGGTCACCATTGCCGCGGGCGCTCAGCAGAATCTGGGTGCAACGCTGTGGGTCGGCCCGGAAATTCAGGACAAGATGGCCGCGATTGCGCCGCACCTTGATCTGACTGTGGATTACGGCTGGTTGTGGTTTATCTCTCAGCCGCTGTTCAAACTGCTGAAATTTATCCACAGCTTCATCGGTAACTGGGGCTTCTCCATTATCGTGATCACCTTCATCGTGCGCGGCATCATGTACCCGCTGACCAAAGCGCAGTACACCTCGATGGCCAAGATGCGCATGCTGCAGCCGAAAATTCAGGCGATGCGTGAGCGCCTGGGTGATGACAAGCAGAAGCAGAGCCAGGAAATGATGGCGCTGTATAAAGCAGAGAAAGTGAATCCACTGGGTGGCTGTCTGCCGCTGGTGATTCAGATGCCAATCTTCCTGGCGCTCTACTATATGCTGTCAGGCTCAGTTGAACTGCGTCATGCACCATTCGTTCTGTGGATCCATGACCTGTCAGCGCAGGACCCGTACTACATCCTGCCGATTCTGATGGGTATCACCATGTTCTTCATTCAGAAGATGTCACCAACCACCGTGACCGATCCGATGCAGCAGAAGATCATGACCTACATGCCGGTGATTTTCACCATGTTCTTCCTGTGGTTCCCGTCAGGTCTGGTGCTGTACTACATCGTCAGCAACCTGGTCACCATTCTCCAGCAGCAGCTGATTTATCGCGGCCTGGAAAAACGTGGTCTGCATAGCCGCGACAAGAAGAAAGCGTAAGCGATCCAGCGCGGGAGCTATCCCGCCCTAAAATAGTCTATCCTCAGGCGGTCAAAGCGACCGCCTGTGTTTTTTGTAGCGAGAGAAAATTTATGAGCCACAGCGATACCATTGTTGCCCAGGCAACACCGCCAGGACGCGGCGGCGTAGGCATTCTGCGCGTCTCTGGCGCGCAGGCGGCAGAGGTCGCCCGCCAGCTGCTGGGCAAGCTGCCTAAGCCGAGATACGCCGATTATCTGCCGTTCACAGACAGCGACGGCAGCGTGCTGGATCAGGGCATTGCGCTGTGGTTTCCTGGTCCCCACTCCTTTACCGGTGAAGATGTGCTGGAGCTGCAGGGTCACGGCGGCCCGGTGATCCTCGACCTGCTGCTGAAGCGCATCGTCGCGCTGCCGGGCGTGCGTATTGCCCAGCCGGGTGAGTTTTCAGAACGTGCGTTTCTGAATGATAAGCTCGATCTGGCGCAGGCCGAAGCGATTGCCGACCTGATTGATGCCAGCTCTGAGCAGGCGGCGCGTTCGGCAGTGAACTCGCTGCAGGGCGTTTTTTCCACCCGAATCAATCATCTTGTAGAAGCACTCACTCACCTGCGAATCTATGTCGAAGCCGCTATCGATTTCCCGGATGAGGAGATCGATTTTCTCTCTGACGGCAGAATCGAAGCGCAGCTGAATACGGTGATCGGGGACCTGGATGCGGTCCGTGCCGAAGCGCGTCAGGGCAGCCTGCTGCGTGAAGGGATGAAAGTGGTGATTGCGGGCCGGCCGAATGCGGGCAAATCGAGCCTGCTGAATGCGCTGGCGGGCCGTGATGCTGCCATCGTCACAGACATTGCGGGCACCACCCGTGACGTACTGCGTGAGCATATTCATCTCGATGGCATGCCGCTGCATATCATCGACACCGCCGGTCTGCGTGAGGCCAGCGACGAAGTTGAACGCATCGGGATTGAGCGCGCCTGGCAGGAGATTGAACAGGCTGATCGCGTGCTGTTTATGGTAGATGGCACGACGACCGATGCCACCGAAGCGGCGGCTATCTGGCCCGATTTTGTCTCCCGTCTGCCGCCGGAACTGCCGATTACCGTGGTCCGCAACAAGGCGGATGTCACCGGTGAGCCTCTCGGTCTGACAGAAGTAAACGGTCACTCACTGATTCGTCTGTCGGCACGCACCAGCGCGGGCGTCGATGCACTGCGGGATCACCTGAAGCAGAGCATGGGCTTCGCCGGCAATATGGAAGGGGGCTTCCTGGCGCGTCGTCGCCATCTGCAGGCGCTGGAACGGGCGGCAACGCACTTACAGCAGGGAAAAGCGCAACTGCTCGGGGCATGGGCTGGGGAGCTACTGGCGGAAGAGTTACGTCTTGCCCAGCAGGCATTAAGCGAGATCACCGGCGAGTTTACTTCTGACGATCTGCTGGGTCGCATCTTCTCCAGCTTCTGTATCGGTAAATAACCTTGCAGGCCTGATGGCGACCTGCCGTCAGGCCTGATTTTCCGCCACGCTGCCTTCCCTGTTATTCCCGTCTCTGCGGTGATTCTTGCTGATATGTTATTTTGCGGCGGCCCGGCATTGCCGTATAACCATTAAAGCGCCGATCTGACGTGCGGCTAACCGTTGCGTTGCGTCCTCCCCGCATCATTCTGCCGCGTCGGCCCGGAAGCACACCCTATCTGTGAACATCTTTGGGCGAAACTTGTCGCCTCAAACAGGAGAGTTGCATGAGTACACCGCTCGACACTGCCGCACTGGATACGCTGTTTAATGATGCCCGCACCCACAGTTACTGGCAGGAAAAGCCAGTCGATAACACCCTGCTGGAACAGCTCTATGCCTTAACGGCGCTGGGCCCAACCTCGGCGAACTGCTCGCCTGCGCGTTTTGTTTTCGTGACATCGGCGGAAGGCAAAGAGAAGCTGAAACCGGCACTCTCTTCCGGCAATCTGGATAAAACCATGAGCGCACCGGTTACAGTGATTGTGGCCTGGGACCGCGAGTTCTATGAGCAGCTGCCCGCGCTGTTCCCGCATGCTGATGCGCGTAGCTGGTTTACCGGCAGCCCGGAAGCGGCGACAGAGACCGCTTTCCGTAACAGCAGCCTGCAGGCGGGTTACCTGATTCTGGCGGCCCGTTCGCTGGGTCTGGATGCCGGTCCGATGTCCGGTTTTGACCCGGCGAAAATCAATGATGCCTTTTTCCCCGACGGTCAGTATCAGGTTAACCTGCTGATTAACCTCGGCTACGGTGACGCGTCAAAACTGCATCCGCGCCTGCCGCGCCTGAGCTTTGAGCAGGCGAGCCGTTTCGCCTGAGGCTACCCGCGTCGCGATTCGGATCGCGACGCGTAACTCTGCTCCATTCCTGCCAGCCTGCGCTTTCTGATCATCCTATTCCGAATTTAACCTAATCTGTGCGTTGCCGGGTGCATTAAGGTAAGAAAATTCCTACAATAAAGCTGATGATTATCTGACCATTTTCACGGAGCGACAGATGGCTGGTCATTTTGTACGCTGGACGGGTGATCCCGGCTTCCCGGCTAAAGAGATGCGCATTCCCCAAACAATCAGAGACACGGCACAGCAGTTTGCTGACAAACGCCGTGGACGTTTTCTTGCCGCGCGCACCCTGCTGGCACAACTGATGCTGCGGGTTTATGGCATTCATGAGTTGCCGCACCTGATTATCCAGTGCAACGGACGCCCCGTGTTTGCTGACAGCGATCTGCCCGATTTCAGTATCGCCTATGCGGGCAATACGGTGGGTGTGCTGCTGGCCGAAGAGGGTGGACGTGCCGGTCTGGATATGGAGATTGTGCATGCGAGGAGCCGTCAGACTCAGGAGCAGCTGATTCACGGATTAACCTCAGGTGAGATCGCCTGGATCAATGCCCAGCAGGATGCCATGGAAGCGGTGACGCAGATCTGGACGTTACGCCAGAGCATTCTCAAGCTGACGGGAGAGGGTAATCGGGGACTGGATTCGCTGCGCCTGTTGCCGGGTGCAGGCCGGCTGCGATCGTCACTCTACCCCGACATTCAGGTGGTATGTGATGCGGAGCCTATGCTGGTCTGGTCATGTGCACTGTCGTCTGCCACCCAGCGTCTGCATCTGTGGGAGATGGATAACGCTTTTCAGTGGCGTGCATTACGCGAAATCGAGATGGGTAAACCCAACATCGGGCCTCATGCCCTGCGGCTGACCAGCCTGCCCAGCGAGCGCAATCTGCATCCTGAGATGTGAAAAAGCCGCAACCTGTGGGTTGCGGCCCTCAATGCATTTAGTGCGCGTCTAGTGCGTGTCAATAAAGACAATCTTCAGCACAAACAGCAGGGCAACAATCACCACGCAGGGGCTGATTTCACGCCAGCGGCCGGTGCCCACTTTCATGACGCAGTAAGCGATAAAACCCAGCGCAATGCCTTCGGTAATGGAAAAGCTGAAGGGCATCATGGCGGTTGTCACAAACGCCGGAACGGCTTCGGTTAAATCATCCCAGCGCACGCGCGACAGGCTGGCCGTCATCAGCACGCCGACGTAAATCAGCGCACCTGCGGCGGCGTAGGCTGGCACCATCGCGGCCAACGGTGACAGGAAGGTCACCAGCAGGAACAGCAGTCCGGTGACCACGGCCATCAGGCCGGTACGGCCACCAATCGCCACACCTGAGGTGCTCTCGATATAGGCGGTTACGGATGAGGTGCCCGCCAGCGTACCACTCACTGAACTGATGCTGTCGACATAGAGCGCCTGCTGCATGCGCGGGAAGGTGCCGGTTTCATCGGTCAGTCCCGCTTTGTCGGTGACGCCGATCAGCGTGCCGGAGGAGTCGAAAAGATTAACCAGCATAAAGGAGAAGATCACCCCTGCCATGCCGATGTTGAATGCGCCTTTGATATCGACCTGTCCGACTACCGAAGTAATGGAGGGCGGCGCTGAAAACAGGCCAACAAACTTCACGTCGCCCAGCATCCAGCCAATAGCAGTGGTGATCACCATTGAGATCAGCACGGCTGCGTGGATATTCCGCGACGCCAGAATGGCGATAATAAAGAAGCCCAGTGCGCCCAGCAGTACGCTGTGTGAGGTCAGATTCCCCACGGCCACCAGGGTATCGGGATTCGGCACGATAATACCGGCATTCTTCAGCCCCATCATGGCGATAAACAGGCCAATACCGGCAGTAATGCCGACGCGCAGGCTGAGCGGGATATTGGCAATCATCCAGTAGCGAACCCGCAGCAGCGTCAGGATCAGCAGGCCGACCGCACCCCAGAAGATCGCGCCCATACCGACCTGCCACGAATAGCCCATCGCGCCGACCACGACAAAGGCGAAGAAGGCGTTCAGCCCCATCGCGGGCGCCAGCGCCACCGGCAGATTGGCAAACAGTCCCATCAGAATGCTACCAAAGGCGGCAATCAGACAGGTCGTCACAAACACCGCCTGGGTATTCATGCCGGCGACGCCGAGGATCTGTGGATTGACAAAGACGATATAGACCATCGTCAGAAAGGTGGTGATACCCGCGATCACTTCGGTGCGCACCGTGGTGCCATGTTCCTGCAGCCTGAAGATGCGCTGTAAAAGGCCTTGCTTGCTCATGCCATCCATCCAGAAGAAAAAATCATCGGCGCGTATCCTGGCGATTTTACCGGGGCAATACAATGATTTTTCGCAACCGATTGCCACTCTCGCAATCTGCGCTGAGTGCGGTAGAGTGGGAACCACACCCCTGAATCAAAGGATAGAGTCTGATGTCAGTTGAATGCGTCTTTTTTGATTGCGATGGCACGCTGGTGGACAGTGAGTTGCTCTGCACCCAAGCCTACGTCAACACCTTTGCCCGTTACGGACTGGCACTGTCGCTGCAGCAAATGTTTGAAAAGTATAAGGGCGTCAAACTCTACGACATCATTCGCGACGTGGGCGACGCGCATCAGGTGACGCTGCCGATGGAAGAGGTGGAAACCGCTTATCGCGCAGAAGTCGCGCGATTGTTTGATCAGCAACTGCAGCCAATCGCAGGCGCGAAAGCGCTGGTTGAGCAGATAAAGGTGCCGATGTGCGTGGTCTCAAACGGGACGGTAAAAAAGATGCAGCACTCGCTGGGCTTAACCGGCATGCTGCCGCTGTTTGCGGAGCACCTCTACAGCGGCTATGACATTCTGCACTGGAAGCCCGATCCGGAACTGATGTACCACGCGGCGGAACAGATGCAGGTGCCGATTGAGCGCTGCATTCTGGTGGATGATTCAGAAGCAGGCGCCCGCGCCGGTATCGCCGCCGGCATGCCGGTCTACTACTACTGCGCTGACGCGCACAACCCTGAACTGGACCATCCGCTGGTGACGCGCTTCGACGACATGGCACAACTGCCTGCGCTGTGGCGCGCCCGTGGCTGGGATCTGGTGTAGTACAGGGCAACACATGACACACACCGTCTGGTTTTTAACCCTGCCTGGCGTGATGGCGCTGGATCTGACCGGCCCGGCTGAGACGCTGAAGCTGGCGGGCGACCGCTTTACGCTGCGCTATATCGGTCCACAGCCGGAGGTGATCTGCTCCACCGGCATGACCATTGGCGGCATCGAACCGTTACCCGAACAGTTGCCTGCCGACAGTCTGCTGGTGGTGCCTGGCGTCTATGACTCGCAGATCTGTTATGCCATGCCACAGGCCGGAGAGGCGCGTGAGTGGCTGATGCGACAGCGTACTGCGCTGCGCGCGCAGACCTTTATGCTGGTCTGCGTCTGCTCAGGCGCGCTGCTGGCGGCGCAGGCGGGCATGCTGGATGAGGTTCACTGCACGACCCATCATGATGTCATTGCCCGCCTGAAAGCCGCGGCCCCGCGCGCACGGGTACAGGAGAACCGCGTGTTTGTCGGGCATGAGAATATCTGGACCAGCGCGGGCATCACGGCGGGAATCGATCTGGCGCTGCATCTGGTTAATCAGCTCTGTGATACGTCCACGGCCCTGGCAGTGGCGCGGGAGATGGTGGTCTGGTTCCGCCGTGCCGGTGACGATCCGCAACTTTCGCCGTGGCTGCGTTACCGCAACCACATGCATCCGGCCATTCATCGGGCGCAGGATCTGATGATGGCTCATCCTGAGCACGGCTGGACGCTGACCGAGCTGGCCGGACGTACCCACGTCAGCAGCCGCCATCTGGCGCGGCTGTTTCGCCAGCATCTGGGGATTAGCGTGCGGGAATACCTTGAGCAGCTGCGAGTAGGCGTGGCGCGCCAGCGTCAGCAGCAGGGTGAATCTGCCGAAAAAGCGGCGCTGGCGGCGGGGTTTTCATCGGCGCGTCAGCTTCGACGCGCCCGCCAGCGTGAAGCCGATCAGCTGACAAAGTGACGGGAATCGACGCGTTTCAGTGCCATCCCCATCAGCAGGCTGCCGCCCAGCGTCAGCCCGAACACCCAGGGCAGGTCGAGCCACGGCTGCGACATATCATCGTAGTGATGCGTGCGCAGAAAGTGAATGAACAGCGCGTGAAAACCGTAAATCGGCAGTGAATAACGTGCAATCACCGTAAAACCAGGCAAGGTGCGCTGATTCAGACTGTTTTTAAAGACGATCAGCAGGCTGATCGCGGCGATAAACACCAGCGGTCCGCAGTAGAGATACCAGGTATCATTAAACGCCCCGTTGACGATCAACGCCTTTTTCGTCCCCAGCGTAATACCAATCACACAGGCGATAAACAGTCCGGCAGCCAGCGGCGTCAGGCCGCGCCGGCTGGTCTCCATGGTGCCGATTGCCCGTCCCAGCAGCGCATAAAGCAGGTAGTAAATGCTGTCGCCGCTGACATAAAGATTAACCGGCAAAAAATGAAACGGCCCCAGCGACTGGTTGACTGTATTTGGGTTGGCGAGCACCGCCAGCACCAGCACCAGCAGCGCCACGTAACGCGCCTGCACGGTTTTCACCTGAATCAGGGGTGACAGCAGATAGATGCCGATCAGCGCAAAGAAGAACCACAGATGATAAAACACCGGCTTCTGCAGCATCTTCAGGATTGAGCGACCTTCGCTGATGGGCGTCAGCCAGGTGATATAGGCCAGCGATACTGCGCTGTAGAACAGCAGACAGAGCACCAGGCGGAGCATATGGCGCGGCTGGGCGCTGCGTTCGCCGAAAAACAGGTAGCCGGAGATCATAAAGAACAGCGGAACACAGACGCGTGATGCTGAGTTAAGCAGATTAGCCACATCCCAGGTAGTGCCGCTCACCGCCATCGGTCCAGTGATATACCAGGTGGTGGTGTGAATCACGATCACCATCAGGCAGGCAATCGCGCGTACATTATCGATCCAGTAAATCTTCTGCGGCATGGCGTCCTCTTGCGCATAGCGTCCGTGCGCAAAAGGGTAGCCAAATGCGACCAGAGCAACAACTGTTGCCAGCAGGATTCGGAGCCATCTGTATGCCAGCGCCCTGAATCACCGATAAAACGCGCCGGCACCGCCTGGGATTTACGGCTGCACATCGCGCGGTCAAAGGGTATACTGTCGGCCTCTTTTTTTAATCTAACCGAAGCGCGTGCACACTCAACATGCAAAAGTTTGATACCAAAACCTTTCAGGGGCTGATCCTGACCTTGCAGGATTACTGGGCGCGTCAGGGCTGCACCATTGTCCAACCGCTGGACATGGAAGTGGGCGCTGGCACTTCACACCCGATGACCTGCCTGCGTGCATTGGGCCCGGAGCCGATCGCCGCCGCTTACGTGCAGCCATCACGCCGTCCTACCGATGGCCGCTACGGTGAAAACCCGAACCGTTTACAGCACTATTACCAGTTTCAGGTGATCATCAAACCGTCACCGGACAACATTCAGGAGCTCTATCTCGGCTCGCTGAAAGAGCTGGGTATGGACCCGACGGTGCATGACATTCGCTTCGTGGAAGATAACTGGGAAAACCCGACGCTGGGTGCCTGGGGACTCGGCTGGGAAGTGTGGCTCAACGGCATGGAAGTAACACAGTTCACCTACTTCCAGCAAGTCGGCGGCCTGGAGTGTAAGCCGGTGACCGGTGAGATCACCTACGGCCTGGAGCGTCTGGCGATGTACATCCAGGGCGTCGACAGCGTTTACGATCTGGTGTGGAGCGACGGTCCGCTGGGCAAAACCACCTACGGCGACGTGTTCCATCAGAACGAAGTGGAGCAATCCACCTATAACTTCGAATACGCCGACGTTGATTTCCTCTTTACCTGCTTTGAGCAGTACGAGAAAGAGGCGCAGCACCTGCTGGCGCTTGAGAAGCCGCTGCCGCTGCCCGCCTACGAACGCATTCTCAAAGCGGCACACAGCTTTAACCTGCTGGATGCCCGCAAAGCAATTTCGGTAACGGAGCGTCAGCGCTATATTCTGCGCATTCGTACCCTGACCAAAGCCGTGGCTGAAGCTTACTACGCCTCTCGCGAGGCAATGGGCTTCCCGATGTGCAATAACAAAAAGTAAGAGGCAGCCATGACTGAACAAACCTTCCTGGTGGAGATCGGCACCGAAGAGCTGCCACCTAAAGCCCTGCGCAACCTGGCGGAAGCCTTTGCCGCGCAGGTCACCGCTGAACTGGATGCCGCCAACCTGAGCCACGGCGAGGTTAGCTGGTTTGCTGCACCGCGTCGTCTGGCGCTGAAAGTCGCGAACCTGAGCGCCTCACAACCCGATCGGGAAGTGGAAAAGCGCGGACCGGCGATCGCTGCGGCGTTTGACGCTGACGGCAACGCGACCAAAGCTGCTGAAGGCTGGGCGCGGGGCAACGGCATTACCGTCGATCAGGCTGAACGCCTCGCCACCGATAAAGGCGAATGGCTGGTTTATCGCGCCCAGGTCAAAGGCGAAGCGGCACAGGCGCTGCTGCCGACGATGATTGCCACTGCACTCAGCAAGCTGCCGGTGCCAAAACTGATGCGCTGGGGCGACAGCGATGTGCAGTTCGTCCGACCGGTTCACACCGTGACCATGCTGCTGGGCGATGAGCTGATCCCGGGCACCATTCTGGGCATCGCGTCAGACCGGATTATTCGTGGTCACCGCTTTATGGGTGAAAGCGAAATCACGCTCGAAAGCGCCGATCACTATCCTGATGTACTGGAAAAACGCGGCCAGGTCATTGCCGACTATCAGGTTCGCAAAGCGATGATCAAAGCCGATGCGGAAGCGGCCGCACGCCGCTTAGGCGGCAACGCCGATATCAGCGACAGCCTGCTGGAAGAGGTAACGTCGCTGGTGGAGTGGCCGGTGGTTCTGACCGCGACCTTTGAAGAGAAATTCCTCAAGGTGCCTGCGGAAGCACTGGTCTACACCATGAAAGGCGATCAGAAATATTTTCCGGTGTATGACGATGACGGCAACCTGATGCCGAACTTCATTTTCGTCACCAATATCGAATCCAGCGATCCGCGTCAGATTATCTCCGGCAACGAGAAAGTAGTACGTCCACGCCTGGCCGATGCCGAATTCTTCTTTAATACCGACCGCAAAAAGCGTCTGGAAGATCACCTGCCGCGTCTGGAAACGGTGCTGTTCCAGAAAGAGCTGGGCACGCTGCGCGATAAAACCGATCGCATTCAGGCACTGGCGGGCTGGATTGCCGGTGAAATTGGTGCAGATGTGAATCACGCCACCCGCGCGGGCCTGCTGTCGAAGTGTGATCTGATGACCAACATGGTCTTCGAGTTCACCGACACCCAGGGCGTGATGGGCATGCACTACGCGCGTCACGATGGCGAAGCCGAAGATGTGGCGGTGGCGCTGAATGAGCAGTATCAGCCGCGCTTTGCCGGTGACGATCTGCCGTCCAGCCCGGTCGCCTGTGCGCTGGCGATTGCCGATAAAATGGATACGCTGGCCGGTATTTTCGGCATTGGTCAGCATCCCAAAGGCGACAAAGATCCGTTCGCACTGCGTCGTGCGGCGCTGGGCGTGCTGCGTATCATCGTAGAGAAGAACCTGTCGCTCGACCTGCAAACCCTGACCGAAGAAGCGGTAGGTTTGTATGGCAGCAAGCTGAGCAACGCCCGCGTAGTCGATGATGTGATCGACTTTATGCTGGGTCGCTTCCGCACCTGGTATCAGGAAGAAGGTCATAGCATTGATACGCTGCAGGCGGTCCTGGCGCGTCGTCCGACCCGTCCTGCTGACTTTGATGCACGCATGAAAGCGGTGTCGCACTTCCGTACGCTTGAGGCCGCCGCAGCACTGGCGGCGGCGAACAAACGTGTCTCTAATATTCTGGCGAAATCGACCGAAACACTGAATGAGAGCGTGCAGGCGTCGCTGCTGAAAGAGAACGAAGAGATCCAGCTGGCGACGTTTGTCACCGCGCTGAGCAGCAAGCTGCAGCCTTACTTCGCTGAAGGCCGTTATCAGGATGCGCTGGTCGAACTGGCTCAACTGCGTACCGCGGTAGACAACTTCTTCGATAAAGTAATGGTTAACGCCGACGATCAGGCGGTGCGGGTTAATCGCCTGACGCTGCTGTCAAAACTGCGTGAGCTGTTCCTGCAGGTGGCGGATATCTCACTGCTACAGTAATCCTCTCTGTGAAGAGCAAAAAGGGACGAGCAATCGTCCCTTTTTTTATGGGATTTTTTGGTCCTAAAACGTGTTTGGCCTGTCATTAAATCTCAGCATTTTAAATAACCATTTTATGGCGCGTTTCGGATTGCTTTTAACAATAAATTCAATTTAAGACAGTTTTTTCCCGGAAAATAATTTTAAAACAGTGATGGGTTTATTTAAAAAGTATTTTATATCAATAGTTTAAATTGCAAATGAAAGTGCGAGTTATCTGATGCGTTTTTGTTAATGCAGGCGTCTGTTAGCCGACCAAATATTAAGCGGCTTTATTGTTTTTTAGGTTTCAAAGTGTATAATTCTCCGAAATTTACACCCAGTTACATTTTAATGAAATGGAATTTTCATGAAACGGATTTTTTTAACGCTCTGGCATCCGCCAGAACGTCTTCTCCCCATGGCAGCAGGCGCGCTGCTCTGCTCTGCTTTCCCACTGATGGCCGCCTCGCCAGCCGATAATCCCCGCGAAGAAGGCCAGGCGATTGATGCCCGCGAGCAACTGCGTCAGCAGACGCGCGAGCGCGTGCTGCAACAGCAGAATGCGCCGCAGGCGAATGAACATCTTCCCCGTCCTGATATTCGTCTGCCCGGTTATCCTGCTAATGAGCAGCCCTGCTTTACCATCAATCAGATCGCCCTGACGGGCGACGCAGCCAGCCGTTTTCAGTGGGCACTTGACGCCGCGGCAGACGCCACCGGCCGCTGCCTTGGCGGACAGGGCATCGTGCTGGTCATTAACAAAGTGCAGAATGCGATTCTTGCCAAAGGGTATGTCACCACCCGCGTCATGGCGCAGGAACAGGATCTGACGAAGGGGGTTTTGACGCTGACGTTGCAGCCTGGCCGTATCAGCCAGATCCGCTTTGATGAACCGGTTTCCTGGCGCGGACGGCTGTGGAATGCCGTTCCGGCGTCATCGGGCGATATCTTGAATCTGCGCGATATCGAGCAGGGGCTGGAGAACTTCAAGCGGGTGCCCAGCGCCCGTGCCGACATTAAAATCGTGCCGGGCGAGCAGGAAGCCACCAGCGATTTGCAGGTCAACTGGCGGGAAGGCCGTCCGGTGCGGCTCAGTCTGGGTCTGGATGACAGTGGCTCAAAAAGCACCGGACGCTACCTCGGTTCCGCCACGCTGGCCGTGGACGCACCCTTTGCGCAGAACGATCTGTTTTACGCCAATTTTGGCAAAAGTTTGTTTGAGCATGGGCCGTTCGGCAACCGCTCGCATACCCTGAATTACTTTTTCCCGATCGGGTACTGGGCCGTTTCCGCCAACTACAACGACTACACCTATCACCAGACCATCCCGAATGCCAATGAGGTGCTGCGCTACAGCGGTAAGAGCGACAATACCCAGCTCACGGTCTCCCGCTTGCTCTACCGCGACCAGTCCAACAAAACCACGCTGAATCTGCGCGGCTACCGCAAACACTCCACCAACGCCGTCAACGATATTGATATCGGGCAGCAAAAGCGGCGTACCGCGGGCTGGGAGCTGGGCTTGAATCAGCATAGCTATCTGGGCAGCAATACACTGGACGCGAATATTGCCTGGCGGCGCGGTACAGGGGCATTCAATGCATTACCTGCACCGGAAGAGTCGCGCCATCAGGGTAGCGCGCGTACCGGCATACTGCTGGGCGACCTCGGTATCAACCATCCTTTCGCCCTGGGCGAGCAGCCCTGGCGGATTTACAGCAGCATGCGGGGACAATGGAGTCCGAATGCTCTGACGCCGCAGGAGCGCATGGCGATTGCCGGGCGTTATACGGTACGCGGCTTCGACGGAGAACAGATGCTGTCAGGTGAAAAGGGGCTGCTGTGGCGTAACGAAATCGGCTGGAATCTTTTCTCGCGCGGGCATGAGCTCTATCTGGCTGCTGATTATGGCCGGGTAAGCGGGCCTGCGACTCGCGATCTTGTCGGACATCAACTGGCAGGCAGTGCAATAGGCATACGCGGCGCACTTTGGGGACGCTTCAGCTACGACCTGTTTGCGGGCATTCCGCTCTATAAACCCGCGGGTTTTCATACCTCAGGCGCGACGGCGGGTTTCAGCGTTAACCTGGAAATCTGACCACCAAAGCGGGCGATCCCGCTATCTGAACAAAGTGACTTTCACATGGATGTGACCCATGAATAAACATTGCTATCGCATTATCTTCAGCCGCACCCATGGGGAACTGCGGGTGGTGTCAGAACTTGCCCGCAGTTGCAGCACTGAACCCGGCCAGAGCCGTGGCAACGGCGCGGCGCGCCTCTGGGTCACTGTTCGCCGTGCGACGTGGCTGCTGGGACTGGCCCTGTTTGCCGGGCCAGCAATGGCGAACGGCATTGTAGCGGATAGTAATGCTACGCCAGGTCAGCGACCGGATGTTATCGCCACCCAGAACGGGCTGCCGCAGGTCAATATCGCCGCGCCCAATCAGGCAGGACTCTCGCATAACCAGTATCAGCAGTTCGACGTCGCGCAGAACGGCGCCATCCTGAATAACTCCGCGGTGATGACCTCAACACAACTGGCTGGAATGATTCAGGGCAACCCGAACCTCAACCCAAACACCCCAGCGGCGCGGGTAATCCTCAACGAAGTAAACAGCAATAATCCCAGCCAGCTGCGCGGATATATGGAAGTGGCGGGCGGACGGGCGCAGGTGATCGTTGCCAACCCGGCCGGGATTGTCTGTAACGGATGCGGCACCATCAACGCCGGCCGCATGACGCTGACCACAGGCAAACCGCAGCTCAACGCCGATGGCAGCCTGGCGGGTTATCAGGTTGAACGCGGCGTGGTGCGCATTGAAGGCGGCGGACTCAACGGCGATGCCCGTCATGATACGGAATATGTCGACGTGCTGGCCCGTGCGGTAGAAATTAACGCGGGCGTCTGGGCCAAAAAAGAGCTGGCGGTGGTGGCCGGTCGCAACCGCGTAAGTGCAGACGCACAGACCGTCACACCGCTGGCTGACGACGGTAGCGCCAGACCTGAACTGGCGATCGACATGGGGCAGATGGGCGGCATGTACAGCGGCCAGATCCGCATGATTGGCACCGAAGCGGGCGTCGGTGTGCGCAATCAGAATGCTCAGGTGCAGGCGGGTAAAACGCTGGTGGTAAGCAGCGAAGGTAAGCTCGTCTGGCAATCGGCGGCACAGGATGGCGTCACCCAAGCCGCAGGCGATATCAGCCTGGCGGCCAGAGACAGCGTTGATTATCAGGGCAAACTCCACAGTGGTGGTCAGCTGACGGTTCAGAGCCGCGAAGGTGGGATTACCCAATCCGGCACGCTGGCGGCGGCAGGTGATGTAAAGCTGACGGCAGCCCGCAGCATCCAGAGCAGCGGATACCTGCTGGCAGGCAGCGATGCCAGCAGCCAGGTTGTACAGGAAGCCAATCTGCAGCTGGAGAGCCAGGATACCCTACGCGCCAGCGGCAGCCTGTTGAGCAAAAAAGAGGTCAGCGCACGCGGACGCCGCGTCGATCTCAGTGGTGCTCAGGTCGCCGCCAGCCGCGCAACCCTGACGGCTCAGGAGGGGGGTGTTGCCGTGCGGCAGGCGGTGATCAATGGTGATGAGCTGGTGATTAATACGACCGGTGACATCGAGGCGCAGCAGGCGCAGATTAGCGCCGGAAGCTGGCAGATCGATGGACGCAGCCTGTTCAGCCAGCAGGCTGGATGGTCGCAGACCGGAAGTGGCGAAAGTCGTTTCACGCTGAGTGGTGGGCTGGATAACAGCGATGGAGCGATTGAGAGCCGCCAGCTCAGCTTCCAGGCCGCCTCGCTGAATAACCAGCGTGGCCGGATGGTTGCGCTTGATAACGCGGCGCAGCACTGGCGGGTTGATGGACTGCTCGACAACACGTCGGGTGAACTGGGCAACAACGGCGATCTGACGCTTGAGACAGGCAGCCTGAATAACCAGGGCGGCACAGTCAAAACCCAGGCATCGCTGGCTATTAATGCCAGCACGTCTGTTAACAACGGTCAGGGTAAGCTGCTGGCCGGTGATGCGCTGACGTTGCGCACCGAGGGCGATCTTAATAACCGCGATGGAACGCTTCAGGGTAACGATCTGACCACACTGGCGGCGCGTGAGATGCAGAATGAGGCAGGTAAGATCCTCGGCGGCCAGCAGCTGATCCTGAATACCTTGGGACAGCTGAGCAACCGTTCAGGTGAAATCAGCGGTAAATCCCTGATCCTTAACACCAGCCAGATCGATAATACCGGGGGCAAACTGATTGCGCTGCATGATCTGAGCCTGAAGACGCCACAGGGCCTGGACAACAGCGGTGGCTGGATCGAAGCGGGTCATCATCTCTCTCTCAACAGCGGCGGACTCTGGCAGAACCGCGACGGTACAGCGCAGGGCGGTGAGCGGGTCACGGCGACGGCAGATCAATTCAATAATGCCAGTGGCCGGTTGCAGTCTGGCGGTAATCTGGACCTGACCAGCCGTGGCGATATCCTCAACCAGGGCGGTAAACTCACGGCGCAAAATGCCCTCGCGATCCATGGCACCTCAGCGACGCTATTTGATAACGAGGGCGGATCGCTGCAAAGCGGCGGTGGTCTGCTGCTGCAGGGCGGCACACTGAACAATCGCCAGTCAGGGCAGATTCTCAGCCAGCAGGCGCTGACGCTGAACCTGGCGGGCGACTGGGACAATCAGGGCGGCACCCTGACTGGAAACGGCAGCACGCAGGCCAGCGCCGCAAATCTGTTCAATGCCCAGGGCGCGATCAATGCGCTGGACACGCTGGATATGCAGTTCACCGGCCGTCTGGATAACAACAATGGCCGTATCTTCAGCCGGTTAAACCAGACGCTCCAGGCACAAAAGATGGGCAATGCGCAGGGCTGGATGGGCAGCCAGGGGCGCTGGACTGCCACGACTGCCGGTTTCGATAACACGGCGGGCAGCGTACAAAGTCAGCAGCAGGCTGAACTCACCGCGAACTGGCTCAGTAACACCAGCGGCGTGTTGCAATCGGCTGCTGGCATGGCGTTACGTATTTCGCAGGATATCAACAACCTTGCCGGTAAGGTCTCTGCTCAGCAACAGCTGACGGTACAGGGCCAGACCGAAGGCAATCGCACCGGCAACATAAACAATGCGGGCGGTCAGTGGCTGGCTGGTGAGGCGCTGACTATCACTGCTGCCCGTCTCGATAATACCCAAAGCGGCCTGCTTTACAGTCAGCGGCAGTTGAGGCTGAACCTGGCCGGGGATTTGGATAACCGGGCCGGTAAGATGCAGAGCGGCGAAGCGCTCCAGCTGGATGCGCAGACGCTGAACAACGCAGGCGGCAATATCGACAGCCAGCAACAGCTGACACTTCAGCTGTCAGTGCAGTTTGATAACCATGGCGGTGCGGTACACAGCAATGGCGGACAGCAGATCAATGCCGCAACGATCGATAACCGTCAGGGCGTGTTCAGTAGCCGTGAAGCGATTAATCTGACCACCGGGCAGCTAGAGAATGCCAGCGGCACACTGATTAGCCAGGGCACGGGAAGTTATCGCGTCGGCACGCTCAACAATCAACAGGGCAAAGTCCACAGCGGCGCGGCGTTGACCCTTGAAGTCGCACAACTGAACAATCAGGGCGGCCAGCTTGTCGCCACGCAGGATCTCGTGCTGAACGCCACGGCAATCGATAACAGCACCCAGGGTGTGATCAGCAGTCAGGCGGGACTCTCTCTGCAGGCCTATCGCCTTATCAACCGCGACGGCGGCCTGTTACTCGGCACCACCTACACCGACATTTCTGCCCGTGATATCGATAACAGCGCCGGACGGCTGCAAAGCGCTGGAACGCTCATGCTGCACGGTGTTGCACAGCTGGACAACCGGCAGGGATGGGTGCTGGCGAATGGCGATCTCACCATCAACGGTGATCTCTCACGTGCGACTTCACCGCTGGCACTGCTCAATCAGAGTGGACGGCTGGAGAGTGCTGGCGCATTAAACATCCATGCACACTCTTTTGATAATCAGGGTGGTACGCTGCTGGGCCTGCAGGCCTTAGTGCTGACCGCGCAACAGGACTATACCCGCCAGGCCGGTGAAACCATCAGCAGTAACGGCACGGTGACAGTCTCACTGAGCGGGGCGTTTACTAACCTGGTTGACTGGCTGCTGCCGGGTAATCTGGTTCTGAATGCGGCAGGCATAACCAACCCGGCGATGCTGGTAGGCAAAACAGTTCAGCTTACTACTGGTGCACTGCTGAACAGCGGGCGTCTTGAAGCGGATGCCTTAACGCTGAATGTCGACTGGCTGGATAACCGTGCCGCGTTGATGGGTGATGAAGTCACCGTGCGGGGCCGGGTGATCGACAACCACGGACAGCCTGCGGTCATTGCGGCAACTCAAAGCCTGACGCTGCAGGCCCGCGAGCGGCTGAGCAACAAAGAAGGCGCGCTGCTCTATAGCGGCGATCGCCTGTCGCTGCACAGTGATGACCTGATCGAGAACCGGGCGAGCTTTATTGAAGCGGACGGTGATATGACGCTGGAGGCGCGGCGGCTCGATAACCTGCGTGAAGGGCTGTTGATAGAGCGCAACGCTGAGACCAGCGACTACAAGTGGCATCGCTATCATTACTACTGGCGCTCGTTTGGTGAAGAAGTTAATACCGATGCCAGCACGATGCAACCCAACACCCAGCAATTAACATTCCGGGATGATGCGGCTGCTGAAAGTAATCCTTATGGTACGTTGCTGAACATTGACGCTGCTGCTAAGCGAGCCCAGGTGCGGGTGAAAGACAATACAGGGCAACTGATCAATTTGTGGGTTAATTATCTTGCCCTGATCCCTAATACAGATGGCAGCTATGCCATGACATTCTATGACGTGCGTGGATGGAATCAGGATGTTATTCCAACGCCTTATCAGAACTCCTTCCGACGTGAACATGATATTGGGCAAGCCGTGGTATGGGACCCTGAACGGTTCATAGATATTGCATCTGCGCCATTTGTAAGTGATTACAATAACTTGCGTGAGCGTACGGTGACGGGCACTGTGACAGCAGACAAGCTTGTTTCCGCAGGTAATGGCGCACGTATTCTGGCGGGCGGCAACATGATGCTGCGTATTAACGGCAATTTACTCAATGATGCCAGCGTGATTACGGCTAACGGCAATCTGATAATGGATGGCGGGGGAAATGTCGATAATCGGGGATATTCGGTTAACGAGCGGCGTCAGGAATACATCGTTGATCATTATGATCAACATAAAAAGCACGGGTATCCGACTTTCAATCTCGACCAGACCACAGCCCTGGCAACCGTTGACGGCATCATTACCGGCAACGGCAACGTCACTATTAACGGTGCCAGCATCAGCAACATCACCGTTAATCAGGCGCAGATCAGTCAACTTGAAGCGGCGCTGCAGGCGGTGGACGCAGAGCGTGCGGAATATGAACGAAATCCGTTGGCCTTTGCCGTAGACGGCATTGCCCGTCATGACGGCGACACAGAACTTGCGGCGGGCGGCCAGGTTACGCAGTCCGGCCTCAGTTCCCCATCTCAGCCAGGACGACCGCTGTTACCGGCAGAACTGGCCCTGACGGCGCTGCAACAACTGGAAAGAGTCGCCACAACCATCCCCAATAACGGCCTGTTCAGTCAGCGTACGGCGGCGGGCAGCCCGTATCTGATCGTGACTGACGAGCGCTTTACCAGCCAGAGCAGATTTATCAGCAGCGACTATCTGCTTGAACGGGTGGGCTATGACCCGTCCCAGGCGCATAAACGCCTGGGAGATGGGTTCTACGAGCAGCGCCTGGTGCGCGAGCAGGTCCTGAAACTGACCGGCAGGCCCTCTATTAATGGAGGGGATGTGATGGCGCAGTATCAGGAGTTAATGAACAACGGCACCAGAGTGGCGCAGGATTTCCATCTGATGCCGGGCGTGGCGTTGACGCCGCAACAAATCGCGGCGCTGCAGCAGGATATCGTCTGGCTGGTCAGCGAAACGGTTGATACGGCAGACGGTCCTCAGACAGTGTGGGTGCCGAAAGTTTATCTGGCACAGAACACGCTACGCCTGACTGGCGCGGGCGCGGTGATTGGTGGCGGTAATCTGCAGCTCTCGGCAGACAGCGTCACCAACGCCGGTAACCTGTTTGCGGATAAAGCGCTGTCGGTCGACAGCGGTCAGTTCCTGCATCAGGGTGGCGATATCAAGGCGGGCAGCATTGACGTGAAGGCGGAGACGCTGACGATCAGCACCGACCTGCAGAATGCCCTGCGTCAGGCGACGATGAGTGCTGACGATATCAGCCTCAGCGGCACCGATATCCGGCTGCAGGGCGCGAAGCTGGACGCCACCGATAATCTCAGCCTGAGCGCACGCAACAACCTTGAGATCGGTACCGCAAAAAGCAGTCACAGCGGCAGCCTGAGCGTTATCTCCGGGGCAATGGGCAACCGCACCCGAGATGGCCTGGAAGAGGCGGGTAAGCGTATGGCGCAGGTCAACGGCGAGTGGCAGCAGGCAAAGGGCAGCGAGCTTAACGCCGGTGGCAACCTTCTGCTCTCGGCCGGTCGTGATCTGACGCTGACCGGTAGCCAGGCCAGCGCCTCGGGTTCCGCCCGGGTCCAGGCTGGCGGAGACATCCGCATCGGCGCTGAAACCACCACCAATACCACTCATCTTGAGGCCGACAGCCGGACCTCGTCGGTCAGCAACCGTCGTCAGGAAGATCGTCTGTTGCTCAGCACCCTGAGCGGCGATCAGGGTGTGACGCTGGTGGCGGGTAATAACCTGCTGGCTGAAGGTGCGCAGGTTGACAGTACCGAGGGCCGCATTGGCGTCAGCGCGCAGAACGTTACCATTAAAGACGCACGCGCCAGCCTGTTAGCTCAGGACAGCGAGAGCAAGCGCGAAGGCAATACCCGCAGCCACCGCGAGGAGGAAAGCACACGCGAAAGCAGCACCGGCAGCACCTTCAGCGGGCAGCAGGGCGTGACGGTGATCGGGCGCGAGGGCGACGTCACCGTTACCGGCAGTACGCTGCACAGCGAACAGGGCGCGGTCGGGTTGCAGGCAAAACAGGACGTGGTACTGAACACCGCCACCGAACGTGAGTCGCTCTACAGTGAAGAACGCTCAGAGAATAAAGGTCTGCTGAACAAAAGCAGCGGTCACAGCGTGACGCGGGACGTCACCACGCGTGAGAACGGCAGCCTGCTGAGCGGCGAAAGCGTCACGGTCATCGCCGGACGCGACCTGACGGTGACCGGATCGGCGGTGGCTGCCGACCAGGACGTCAATCTGCGGGCCGGGCGCGACGTGGAGATCGGCGCGGCGACCGAAACCGACAGTCACTACCAGCTGCAGGAGAACAAAAAGAGCGGCCTGCTGAGCAGCGGCGGCATCGGCTTCACGGTCGGCAAGCAGTCGACCCGCCATGAAATCGATGAGAAGGGTACCACCCAGAGT